>OHJG01000236.1_pt1 | contig 35115 bp, 36 predicted proteins | sample 1568481 | NCBI WGS metagenome assembly OHJG01 (sample SAMEA3879505, study PRJEB24766) | human gut metagenome | biome: human-associated habitat; feature: feces | place: USA | collected 1985/1987
CCGTCTATATTGCGAAAAAAGCGGCTCTCTGCCCAAAGAGGAATTGACAATCGCGGCGGGAGAGGGTATCATGGTAGTACATGGCATAGGAACAAAAAATAGGATTTTGTATATAGAACAGAATCAAGGAGGCAACAATATGATCTCTATGGAAATGCTCCAGGACGCACGCCGGGTGCTGTCCCCCGTTATCAACCAGACCCCTGTGCTGCACGCGCCGGGCCTGGTGCCGGACTGCGACTTTTATCTGAAGGCGGACTGCCTGCAGAAGACGGGGGCCTTCAAGCTGCGGGGCGCGTACTATAAGATCGCCACCCTGTCCGACGAGGAGAAGCGCCGGGGCGTTATCGCCTGCTCCGCAGGCAACCATGCCCAGGGCGTGGGCTTTGCCTCCCGGGATATGAAGATCCCCGCCACCATCTGCATCCCCGCCGCCGCCCCCATTTCCAAGATCCAGGCCACCCGCAGCTACGGGGCTAACGTGGTGCTGGTGGACGGCGTGTATGACGACGCCTATGCCGAGGCCGTGCGCCTGCGGGATGAGCAGGGGTTGACCTTTATCCATCCCTTCGACGACTATCGGGTCATGGCCGGTCAGGGCACCATCGGTCTGGAGATTCTGGAGCAGCTGCCGGACGTGGACGTGATCCTGGTGCCCATCGGCGGCGGCGGACTGATCTCGGGTCTGGCCTATGCCGTGAAGCATCTGAAGCCCTCCTGCCAGGTCATCGGCGTACAGGCCGCCGGAGCCGCCAGCATGGTGGACTCCCTGGAGGCCGGGCATATCCTGACCCTGCCCAGCGTGCACACCATTGCCGATGGCATCCAGGTCAAGACCCCCGGGGACCTGACCTTTGAAATGTGCCGCCAGTATGTGGACAAGGTGGTGGCCGTCAGCGAAAACGAGATTGCCGGGGCCATCCTGTCGGTGCTGGAGAAGCAGAAGCTGGTGGCCGAGGGTGCGGGAGCCGTGGGCATCGCCGCCGCCATGTACGGCAAGGTGGACCTGCGGGGCAAGACCGTGTGCGCCCTACTGTCCGGCGGCAATGTGGACGTGACCATGCTGGAGCGGATCATCACCCGGGGCCTGGCCAAGGCCGGGCGCACCGCCAACTTCGCCACGGTGCTGCCGGATCAGCCCAAAACCCTGGCCACTCTGCTGAACATCATGTCTGACATGGGCGTGAACGTGCTGGAGGTGAACCACGAGCGGGGCAACCTGAAGGCCCCGGTGGGCTCCTGCGTGGTGCACCTGCTGGTGGAGACCCGGGACGCCCTCCATGTGCAGCAGATATATGAGACTCTGCGTACCCAGGGCTATCCCATCATGGAGCGGTAAAGTGAAAATGCCCGAAGGGGCTTGCTATAACGAAAAATCCCGGTGCTTCGGCACCGGGATTTTTTGGGCTTTTCAAAAATTTTTCCTGCCCCTATTGACAACGTAACACTGTTATGCTATTATCGTAACAGTGTTACGGAACATTGTTACGCAACGCCGCACGATAATCCTTGACGGATGGGAGGAAGGGTATGGACGAGGAGTTGATTTCCAAGAAGGAGCTGCTGGAGACGTTCGGCATCTCCTACGGGGCCCTGTATCGGTGGAAGCGGATGGGACTGATCCCGGAGGCGTGGTTTCTGCGCCGCTCCACTTCCACCGGACAGGAGACATTTTTCCGCCGGGACCAGATCTGCCAGCGGGTCCGGCTGATCCTGGACAACAAGGAGCACCAGACGCTGGATGAGCTGGCGGCCAGCCTGGCGGAAAAGCATCAGACGGTGCTGGCCCGGCGAAAGCTCATCATCGAAACGGCCTATGGCCGCAGGGAATTTCCCCTGGAAGAGGTCCGCAGCGCCGTGGTGGCGGAGGGGACACACCAGGAGGACGTACTGCAATTATTAAAGGAGATCACATTATGAACGACATCATGGATATGAAAATTTCCGGCAGCAGCGCCATGCCCGGCGGCGAATACCGCACGGTTTCCATCAGCGGATCGGGCAAGGTCCAGGGCAGCCTGCGCTGCGAGAGCCTGCGCTGCTCCGGCAGCGCCAAGGTCCAGGGGGACGTGGACTGCGCCGGGGAGATCCGGTGCAGCGGCAGCAACCGGGTCACCGGCGACATCACCTGCCAGGAGCTGGGCTGCTCCGGCTCCACCCGGTGCGAGGGCAGTCTCCGGGCCAACGGCCGGGTCCACAGCTCCGGCGCGCTGAAGTTGGACGGCAGCCTGGAGGGCGGCGAGGTAGACGTGTCCGGCGGCCTGGAGGCGGGAGAGATCCACTGCGGACGACTGCACTGCTCCGGCGGGGCCAGGGTGTCCGGCGGCGTGGAGGCCGAAAGCGTCCATCTCACCGGCAGCGCCGTGATCCAGGGCCTGCTGAACGCCGAAACCGTGGAGATCTCCGCCAGCCGTGGCATCCGCATCGGCAGCATCGGCGGCAGCAGCATCCGCATCTATAAGCCCACCCAGGTCTCCCTGCTGGGCCTGTTCCACGGCAGCGTCTCCTGCGCCCAGGTGGGGGACATCGAGGGCGACGACGTGGACCTGGAATACACCCAGGCCGACGTGGTCCGGGGCCGCCGGGTCCGCATCGGCGAGGGCTGCTCCATCGGACGGGTGGAGTACAGCGAGAGCCTGGACGCCTGGGACGGAACCGTGGGCGAAAGCGTCTGCACCAGCCAGGATGCCCAGTGATATGGAGCTTCTGTACGCGGATAAGCGCATCGCCGTGGCGGTGAAGCCCCCGGGGGTCCTCAGCACCGACGAGCCCGGCGGCATGCCGGAGCTGCTGCGGGCCCAGCTGGGCACCCCCTGCATCCGGACGGTGCACCGGCTGGACGCCGCCACCGGCGGGGTCATGGTGTTTGCCCGGTCCGCCGCCGCGGCCTCCATCCTGTCCGGCCAGGTTCGGGACCACCGGTTCCGGAAAATCTATCTGGCGGTGGTCCTGGGTGACCCGGGACAAGGCGGGATATGGCGGGACATGCTTGGGAGAGACCCGGTACGCCGGGTGACATATATCGCCCGGGAGCCGGGGAAGGACGTTCGCCCGGCGGAGCTGTCCTATGAGACGCTGGCCGTCCGGGAGGGGCTGTCCCTGGTGCGGGTGACCCTGCACACCGGCCGCACCCACCAGATCCGGGTGCAGTTCGCCGGGCGGGGCTTCCCCCTGGTGGGGGACCGGAAATACGGCGGGGCCGGAGACGGCGAGACCCTGGCTCTGTGGGCCTGGCGGCTGGCCTTCACCCATCCGGAGACGGGCCGGGATATGGTGTTCACCCACCAGCCCCCGGCGGCCTGGCCCTGGACCCTGTTCCCCCTGCCGGAAACGGGAAAATAAGGCAGAAAAGCGCTCGGAGCACTTGGCTCCGGGCGCTTTTTGCCGTGCGTTCAGTCTTTCAGGGCGGCCAGCACAGCTCCGATGTTCCCGTCGATGCAGATGGACTGCTTCTGAATCTCCCGGGGGGCGGCGGCCTGGCCCAGGTTCAGGCAGGCATACACCGCCCGGGGGTTGGCGGCGGTCATCCGCCAGAAGGGATACTTGATGATCACCGGGGTGTTGTACCCCACCCCCAGCTCCAGAAAGAGGAGCTTCTGCCCCTGGCGGGTGCGGAGAAAGCTTTCATACCGCTCCGCCTGCAGATACGCGTCCTGCACCCGCAGGAAGTCCGGGTCCGCCGCCTGAGGCGGCCGGACGTTCATCAGGCCCCGCAGCAGCTGCCGCTGGCCCTCCGGGTCCCGGGACGTCTCCACCCGCCGGTACTCCGGCCGCCCCTTCAGCAGCGATTGGATGAGAAACAGCCGATTTTCGCTTTGGGTCATGGTCAGCCTCTCCTTTCGATCACCTGCCGGGGGCAGATTTCAGAACTGATAGGGGGGATTGCCGGAGAAGTCGGCGATGACGCCGTGGGGGGCGTCCAGATAGAACACCTCAAAGATGGGGTTGGCGGCGGTCTGGTACTGACCCTTCACGATGGGGTTCCGGATGCACATCTCCTTGGCGGCCATGTTGTTCTCAAAGACAGCCTTGCCGTGGAGCCGGATCCAGGCGTACTCCGGGCTGGAGACGGAGATCTCGATCTCGGGATCGGCCTGCATGTCCTTGTACACGTCCTTCTGGTTGTTGGTGCAGAACCAGAGCTTGCCCTCCAGCTCGCCGGCGAACATAAAGGGGCGGCACTTGGCCTTGCCGTCCCGGCCCACAGTGGCCAGATACTGCACGGGATTGGCATTCAGAATGCAACGACTTTGTTCATGATATTTACCTCCAGGGTGATTTTTTCGAAGGGGTGTTTCCTCTTGATGATCCAATTGTAGCAGTGACTTTTCGGTAACCAAGGGTACTTGGGGGTACCCATTGCCCATTTTACTGGGGTTTCGGCGATAAATTTTTTTGCCCGGATCTTTAGACTCCCTTGTTCAGCTCCGCGGCCTGGGCGATGGCCTGGGCCACCTGCCGGGTGTGGCCGCTGGCGGAGTAATAGACCACCAGGGTCTTGCCGGTCTGGGGCTCATCCGGCGTAACGGAGTCCTGGGTGGGCGTTTCGGCCGGGGTCTGGGGATCGTCCTTGGGGACCTCCGGGGTGGTGCTGCCGCAGACGGCAAGGCCCAGCACCAGTGCCAGGCTCAGAAGTAAAGCGGTCAGTTTTTTCATGGTATCGTCCTTTCTGTGTTTTTCCGGTTGCGCAGGAGGGAGTCCTGTGCTATGATCCGGTTGTTCCTTCCGGTTGATACGGTCGATTATAAAAACCGGTTGCTGCAACCGGTCAAGAGCTTTCATGTGAAAATATTTGAACATTCTGTAAATTGCGAGGGAGTCTGTTATGCTGCACACCATGATGCAGGCCTGCAAGGAGACCAACATGACCTATCAGGCCCTGAAATTTTACTGCAACCAGGGGCTTGTCCCCAACGTCAAGCGGGACAAAAACAACCGCCGGGTGTTTGATGACCGGGACATCGCCTGGATCAGCAGCCTGATCTGCCTGAAAAAGTGCGGCATGAGCATTCAGGAGATGAAGGAATATCTGTCCCTGTGCCTGATGGGAGAGTCAACGATCCCCCAGCGCAAGGAGATGCTGGCCCGGAAGCAGGAGGAGCTGCGCCGCTCCATCCGGGAGCTGGAGGACGGCGTGGCCTATATCGACTGGAAGCAGAATTTCTATGACGAAATTCTCTCCGGCCAGCGCCCCTATGAGAGCAACGTGATCTGCGAGAAGGAGTAAGCGCCCCTCCCGGCAGCTGCCCATACCATAAACAAGCCGAGACTTCCGAAGAAGCCTCGGCTTGTTTATTCAGAGCATGTCCTTGGAAAGCAGGACCACCGTCTCGACAGATGCCCCGCATTCGTCAAATTGCGTGAGCACCTTTTGCTCAATGGGAAACTTATACGCAATCGCCTTTACAAAGCGTTTCTGCGTCTTTTGCTCCTCACGCGGGAACAACTCAACCTCGGAAATCAGGTATTTCTTGGCAACTACCGCCTCTTTCAGCGTGGGTTGGCTGCCCGAAAAAGTAGTCAGACCCATGAATTCCTTCTCTGCGTCGGCGCGTGTGTAAATGGCCTCCGCCGCCGTCTGCCCATGAATGGCATAGTGGATTTTGTTCTGGACTTTTTTGAAAAACTGAATGGAGATTTCCGCTCTTGGGTCATAGTCAATGCTGGTGGCTTAGATTTCAAGCACCTGACGGTAAAACACCTTTTCGGAAGCGCGGATGTCGCGGATACGCTCCAGCAGCTCCTTGAAGTAGCCACCGCCGCCCAGATTTTTCAGGCGCTCATCGTCCAGCGCAAAGCCTTTTCGCATATACTTCCTCAAAATCCCCGTTGCCCAGGTACGGAACTGCACACCGCGCTGGGATTTCACACGGTAGCCGACGGAAATGATGACATCGAGATTATAGTAATCCACCTGATAGGTTTTGCCGTCAGCGGCAGTTGTTGCAAAATTTGCAACAATTGCTTCCCGCTTCAATTCGCCCTCAGTGAAAATGTTCTTGATATGTCTGGAAATGGTAGATTTGTCACGCTGAAACAGCTCCGCCATCTGGTCAATGGACAGCCAAACCGTATCGCCATCGAAGGTCGTTTCGATCTTTGTCAAGCCGTCCTCTGTGGTATAAATCATCATTTCAGAATTGTTCTGCTCATTCTCCCGGCGTTCCATGGTCGCTTCACCTCGTTTTCTGCCATTGCAGGAGCTTTTGCTCCTGCAATGGCGGTTTGGACACTTATTTCATGATAATTATATCATGCCACTTTCGCGGGCTCAATATCGTTTTCGTGAATCATCTCATCTGCCCCGTCTTTTTCAGGCACGGCTTCCTCTATGACGAGATCGGGCAGCGCATCAAGATTCAGAACCACGGCATACTTTTCAATCAAATTTGCCAGCAAAGCGGCAAAGCCGCTCCATTCATCTACCAAATTTTTTGAGTGCTGCCGTTCTGCCCGGTGCCGTTCCTGCCCGAGAATCTCACCCCGGCGTTTCGTTCTCCTTGATACGCGGAATGCGGTACTTCGTCGGAAAACATATCCCATCGGACGGTCATGAAGTTTTCAAGGTGCTGCGTGGTTACCATCTAAATTTTAGTAAGAAAAGAGGCCCTCTCCCGTATATCCGAAAGGTGGGAAAAGTTGCATGAAAGACGGCAATTTCCACGCTTTTAGACAAAAATAAAAAAGTGTGATATCATACAAAAAAGCTGAAATAGAGGTGGATGTATGCAGGTTAAGCTGACAATCGGAGAGCGTTTGAAGGATTTACGAGTGGCGAAAAAGCTGACCTTGGAGCAGCTTTCCACTGAGGTGGGCATCTCGAAATCCGCGCTTGGCAAATATGAATCGGATAATGGCAAGGACATCAGCCCGTACAGCATTTCGATGTTGGCGGACTACTATGGCGTTTCTTCTGACTATCTGATGGGGCGGACGGAAACAAAAAATCACCCAAACACAGCTCTGCATGAGCTGCATTTGAGCGATGCTTCGATTGATATATATACCTTCACTTCCTTTTCCGGCCAGTCGGATTTTGCTGCCCAAAAATCCTGCGATTGTGCTGTAGCTCACATCACAAAATCCGCCTGTCCTGCTGCCGCGAAAAAGCGTTTGTTGCCACACTCTGCCGCACCGCAGAGCACGCCGCCGACCCCTCTTCCGCGCCAGATAGAAGCAAAGGTATAACACACTAGACTTTCCTGTGGAAAATCGTGTGCCAACAGGGATGCTCACGCCCCTATTGGAAACCCCGCGGCAAAGGGGCGCGGGTCTCCGGTGGAGACCTCAAAGCGTGAAACGCTTTGAAGCGCTGACCGAGCCGACAGGCGAGACCTCCCTTTGCAATCCCTCGTTTTCCTCGCGGGTGCATATACAAACTGCAAAAGGCAGCTTGCAATGTCTGCTCTGAAAACACAAAACCGCTGTAATCTCCATCCTGTGCGGGATGGGGATTACAGCGGTTTCTTTCTGACGCACAGAGCAGCTTCACTCCGTATAATACTGCGCCTGTGCGTTCCAGAGCGCGTAGTATTTGCCGCCCCGATCGGCGAGCAATTCGGCGTGACTGCCCTGCTGGATGACCGCGCCCTCGTGGAACACAGCGATCTCGTCGCAGAATTTGCAGGAGGACAGGCGGTGGGAGATATAGATGGCAGTCTTATCGCCTGCGATCTCATCGAACTTACTGTAGATCTCTGCCTCGGCGATGGGGTCCAGCGCCGCCGTTGGCTCGTCGAGGATGATGAAGGGCGCGTCCTTATAGAGCGCGCGGGCAATGGCGATCTTCTGCGCCTCGCCGCCGGAAACCTCGACACCGTCCTCGGAGAGATTTTTGTAAAGCATGGTGTCCAGACCCTTTTCCATCGCTGCAAGACGGTCTGCGAAGCCTGCATCGATCAGAGCCTTCTTTGCCCGGTCACGGTCATATTCCATGCTGCCCGCCACATTGTTGCCCAAGGGCTGGCAGATGAGCTGGAAATCCTGAAATACCACGGAAAATATGCCCATGTAATCGTCATAGCGGTACTTGCGGATGTCGATGCCGTTGAGCAAAATCTGCCCCTCCTGCGGGTCGTACAGGCGGCACAGGAGCTTGATGAAGGTGGTCTTGCCGCTGCCGTTTTCGCCCACGATGGCAAGCCTTTTTCCGACCTTGAACCTCATATTCACATGGCGCAGCGCCCAGATGTCCGAGCCGGGATAACGGAAGGATACATCCCGAAACTCCACGTCATACTGACGATCCGACCTCTTTTCGGTGGTGAGACTCCCCTGATACATGGAATTGGGAATGTCGAGAAACGTATAGATGGCCTTGAGGAACTCAGCATTGGCCCGCATATGACTGACGGTGCTCAGTAGCAGGGCGGCGTTGCCGGAAAATGTGGTCACGGCGCTGACATACTGGGTCACGCTGCCGATGCCGAAGGCACCGCCCAGCGCCTTCAAGCATACGAACACATACACAACGCCGGAGAGAACAGCGGATAGAGAGGCGGCCAGCGCCTTGCTCAGTCCCACAGTGGTTTGGGACGCCTTTGCCACGGGAGAGCCGACGCCGAAGATATTCACTGTGCGGACATAATGCTCCGCCAGTTCGCTCTGGCGGTACATTCTGCGATCCATGTCTTTTTCCTTGTCCCCCGGCTGCATGAAAACGAAGTGGCTGAACACGCGATTGCCGAAGCATACCTGCTCTGCCAGCGTGTTCCAGGCAGAATAGGCTCTGCCGACCAGCGCCGGACCAAGGCAGGTAACGGCGGCAATCAGCAGAAGGATGCCCACAAGGAAAAGCGGGTGATTGAGAGCGGTCAATTTTCCCGCCGAGGTCGGGACTTGCCGGGTGAACAGGCTCACCGTCAAGGCGGCAGCCCCTAAAATGCCGGTGATGCCTTGGACTGCCTGCGTATAGTACAGCTTGAGATGGGCAAAGCCCCAACCGGACCAGTCGGCATTCTGCCGGATCTGAGAGAACAGATCACGTGTTTCCTGCCTGTCACAGTCGGCATAATCCATCCGCAGAAATTTCTCGGTATACAAAACTTCTTTCTGTCTGTCAAGCAGTTCGCTCCGGACATTTTTCCACCTCTCCAGCACGGCCTTGAGCAGCTCTGCCGCAGCACTGACCGCTACGATCCAAAGGACCCATTTGGCCAGAATCTCCGGTCTGCGAAGGGTGGATAGTTCATCGACAAGCCGGGCGGAGAGCCAGATGACCGCATAGGGCGATGCTGCCTCCACAACAGCACAGAGGATAAACGGCATAAAGCAGCCCGGTGCGATCCGGCGCATATCTCGTGCCGCCCGGCGGTGGATGGCAAAGGTCTCCCGCAGGCTCATGCCCTCAGCTTTCTTCTTCATCCTGCACACCTCCTTCCTGATAATAGCGGCTCTGCACGGCAAATAGCTCCGCATAAGCACCGCCCTTTGCCAGTAATTCCTTGTGGGTACCCTCCTCGGCGATGCCGCCGTCTGCTATAAAGAGGATGCGGTCACAGAAGCGGGTGGACGCCAGTCGGTGGGAGATGAACACGGAGGTCTTACCCGCCGTCATATCGCTGTACTTTTGGTAAATATCGTTTTCCGCAATGGGGTCCAGCGCCGCCGTAGGCTCATCCAGAACGAGGATGGGCCCGTCCTTATAAAGCGCTCTCGCCAGCATCAGCCGCTGGGTCTGGCCGCCGGAGAGCTGTACGCCGTCCAGATACACCTCCCGGCCAAAGTGGGTATCCACCCCTTGGGGGAATTTGGCAATAGCCTCTGTCAAGCCGGCCTGTGCAAGGCAGTGATCGACTTTTACTCTGTCGATATGCTCGGTGGTCTGGGCAACACATTCCGCAATGGTGGTATCCAAAATGGAAAACCCCTGAAATACAGCGGAAAACAGGCGGTAATACGCGCTGCGGTCAAATTCACGAATATCCTGCCCGTTTAGCAGCACGCGCCCCTCGGTGGGGTCGTAGAAGCCGCAAAGCAGCATCACCATGGTGGTCTTGCCCGCACCGTTCAAGCCCACCACCGCCAGCTTTTCGCCGGGATGGATGGTCAGGTCTATGTGCCTGAGAATATCCCTCTCCGTGCCCGGATAGCGGAAGGACACGTTCTCCAGCCGCAGCTCATATCCGTCGGCTGCGGGCGGCTGCGCTCCGCCCTCAAACCGAAACGGCTCCGGAATGTTCAGATATTCCTGTATTTTGGACAGGTCGATGCTCTCCTTATGCAGTTGGCTGCACTGGGTCAGGATGCCGGTCACCCACGATGCAGCGCCGCTGACGGCTGTAAAGTAGAGCAAAAATGTCGATGCGGACCAGCCGTGTACCAGAGTTTGCCGAATCAGATACGCATACGCGATGCCGTTGCGAAGAAGCGTCAGCGCCATGTCAGCCACATTAGCCCAGAGATAAGTCCTTTCCCGGCGGGCGATGAAGGCGGAGAGTGCCTTCATGGATTTTTCCCGCAATTCCCGCAGCCAAGGGGCTAAACCAAAGACGCGGATGTCCTTGGCAAGCTGTACCTGCCGAGGCTGCGTCAGAAAATAGTGCAGTTCCTTGTCATACTGTTCCCGTTCATCCCGGTGGCGGTACTCCCACTCACTGATGTAGTGGGAAACGAAGAAGTCTGCTGCGGCGGTCAGCACCACCAGCAGGATCAAAAAGCGGCTCAAGCGGGAGAACAGCAGCAGATATACGGCAAAGCCGCCGAGATTTGCCAGCAGCTCCGTCAGCGTTCGCCAAATATGCTCCGCCGCATCGTCGTTGCCGCTGGTGGCCCGCTGCGCCTGCTCCTCCAGCTTCAGAATTTTGGAGTCGTGGACATTTGGGTAGGAGGTCTCGCCGCTTTTCCGGGAGATCATGCGGATGATGGCACAGCGAACATCGACCTCACCGGGCATCCGGATGGCATCGCAATACGCCGCAGCCCCCTGTAAGAGAAGAAGTGCCGCTGTGAAAAATCCGATAGTTGTCAGCAACTCCCCCACGGGAACGCTCTGCTCCACCCTCGTAAGAATTTCCGGTGTGACATAGAGCTGCGCCAAATCCAACGCCACTTTGATGGCCGCGACCACAACGCAAAGGAGCAGCACTCTCCTGCGCTTCTCCCAAGCGGTCCGCACCATAAAGCAGACATTTTGCCGGACGCTGTACTTCGGTTTTTCTCTGTGTTTCATGTCGTTTCACCTCACGCGCATAGCATAGCAGAAAAAATCGTCCCCGGTTGATTCCGGGGACGAATCGCTTTTTCCGGGGGATGAATTGCAGCTCTCACTCCTGCGGAAGCAGTATTTCAGTGGTGAATGCACCGTCCTCGCTGTTGCGGCTGATGTATCCGTCCAGCCGCTCCACGATGGCGTCGATGCGAACAAGGCCAAAGCCATGCCCCTCGCCCTTGGTGCTGCGGAACAGCCTGCCCTCCTTCTGCATTTTCTTCCCGGCGGTAAAATTGGTGAAGGAGATGTAGAGCTGGGTGTTTTTCATATCCATATAGACCCGGATGAGGCGCTTGTCCTCCGGCAGCTTCATGCTGGCCTCAATGGCGTTGTCGAAGAGATTGCCGAGGATGCAGCAGAGATCGATCTCCGAGGACTTCAGCTGGACGGGGATGTGGGCATCCGCCGCTACCTCGATGCCCTTTGCCTTTGCAAGGGAGATTTTGGAGTTCAAGATGGCGTCGGTCATGGGATTGCCGGTCTTGATGACCGTGTCCACGGTTTGCAGATCGGTGTCCAGCAGGTCGAGGTAGTTTTGGATGGCGTCCCAATCTCCCGCGGCAGCGTAAGCCTTCATGGTCTGAATATGGTTGCGGTAGTCATGCCGCCAGCCGCGGATCTGGCGGTACATATTGTCTACCTCCCGGTAATGCGTTTCGATCAGCTCCTGCTGATAGGAGGCGATCTGCTTTTCAATTTTCTTTGCAAACAAGCCCATACGCCTTACCTCATGTGGATAATGGCACGGTTGACGCCCTCATACGCGCCTCGCGGCAGCGGGATGGCGGTTCCGTCACTGAGCCGGATCTCCGTCTTGGTGACGCGGCTGATCTGCGTCAGATTCACGAGTGCAGAGCGCCCCACGCGGTAGAATCGCTCGTCGAGCTGCTTTTCAAGCTCGCCCAGTGTCATTTTCACCGTCACATCCGTTCGCGCGTGAACGGTCACATAGTTGCCAAGCACATCTGCATATCGAATCTGATAAATCGGCACACGCACCATTTCTCCGCCGGCCTCAAAATGCAAAACCCGTTCGTTTTTCGTTATCTTTTCCACGGCGCGGTCCAGCACCGACCGGAGCTTTTCTTCCTTCACGGGCTTCATCAGATAGTGGAGCGCTGCCACCTCGTAGCCCTCTGAAATATAATCGGAATAGCCGGTGATGAAAATGATCTGCACCGTGTCGTTGCTCTTGCGAAGCTCTTTTGCCATCGTGACGCCGTCCATCGCGCCCATTTCGATATCCAGCAGGAGAATGTCGTAGTCGCTTTCTTCTGCGTAGCGGAACAGGAAGCTCTCGGCGGAGGGGAAGTCGTCGATATACACCGTATGACCGGCGGACGAAGCCCAGGCGCGCACCATATTCAAAACAAACTGTCTGTCCGCACCGGAGTCGTCGCAGATCGCAATTTTGTAATTCATACCCTCACCGTTCCTTTAATGATTAAGACATCCGCCTCAAATCATCCCAAAGTGACGCAGTGCCTCCGTAATTGCCTTTTCCTTCTCCGGCGGGCATTGGGGCTGTTTAGCGTTTTCGGATTTTGGCTTATTGTAGTTCTCGCGCTCAAGAACGCCGCATTTCTGCCTCAGTCCGGACGCTTGGACAATAGACATACCGTCTCGATATGTGCATCGTTGTCCAAACTCAAGCTCATATCTTCCGCAATGATTGGGAGCTTGAACTTGATGGACTTGAGCCACTGACCGTTGGGCTGCCGTTCCTCATAGATCTGGACTTCGGATAGCAGCGATTCCATAAGCTGCCGCTTTTCCTGATCGTCCATGACGGAATAGAGCTTATCAAAGTAAATCAGCACCTTGTAGATGTTGTCGCCCGTCAGCTTTTCCGCCTCAATCGCCATCTTCTTGGCTCTGGCGGCAACGAGCTGGTTTTCTGTATCCTCGATCTTATCATACATCTTGTAGAGCCGGTCATCAAGGTCTGCTTTGCGTTTGATGTAATGCTTATCGTCCGGGTCGAGGGAATCAATCTCATCCATCAGCCGAGCCTTTACGGAGTAGTTCTGGCGAAGCTGCTTTTCATGCACCGCGATCTCCTGCTCAATGGCAGAGGTATCCACCTTCATGCTGATCTTTTCCTGCATCATGGCGGCGAACTTCGGATTGCTTACCAGCTTTACGATAACCTCAGCAACGGCGCTGTCCAGCAGTTCTTCATTGATCTGCTTCTTGAAGTTGCACTTATGCCCGCGCGTCATTGTACGATGCTTACAGCCATAGTAATAAAAATCCTTGTATTTTGAGCCGTCCGCCTTATGCTTGATGCTTTTGTTTCCGTACATTCCCACGCCGCAGACCGGACATTTTACGATACCTGACAGCAGATGAATTTTGGTGTTCTTGCCCCTGTTGACGTGTTCATACTTTTCCGCTTGTGCCAGCAGCTTGACTTGCGCCTCGTGCCATAGTTCTTCGGAAACGATTCCCTCATGCAGACCATCTACCAGCAGATAATCGTCCTGTTCTACCAGCCGGTAATCATTTCGGGTGCCATGCACCTTCTCCGTCCGACGTCTGCCATAGGCGATTTTACCACAGTATACCGGATTTTTCAGAATTCTGCGAATCAGCGCCGCATCGAACAAGGGATTTTTTCCGTTTTGTCTTTGAATTTTGTGAATCCCGTGGGTTGCAAGGTATTTTGCAAGGCCGTTTGCGCCGGTATCCGTATGCACATACTGGTCAAAAATCACGCGGATTGCCGCTGCTTCTTCCTCATTGATGAAAAGTTGTCCCTTTTCCAGCGTGTAGCCATAAGGCGCAAAGCCGCCATTCCATTTTCCTTCACGGGCTTTCTGGATTCTGCCCTCCATTGTCTGCACACGGATATTTTCACGCTCAATTTCAGCCACAGCCGAAAGAACGGAAATCATCAGCTTTCCCGCATCCTTGGAGGAATCAATCCCGTCCTCCACGCAAATTAGGTTAACACCGAAATCCTGCATGACCTGTAGGGTAGACAAGACATCTGCCGCATTTCTGCCGAAACGTGAGAGTTTGAACACCAGCACATAGGACACGCCGTCTTTACCCGACTTGATATTCTCCATCATGCGGTTAAATTCTACACGCCCTTCAATGGACTTTCCGGATTTACCGGCATCCTCGTATTCGCCCACGATCTCATAGTCATTGAACTCGGCATAGGCTTTTATTCTGGATTTCTGTGCATCCAGAGAGTATCCGTCAATCTGCATGGCAGTGGACACGCGAGTATAGATATAGACTTTTACCTTTTCTTTTTTCATCATATCTTCTCCGCCTCAGCCTACTTTTTATCTGTTTTCTGCTCCAACAGCTTGATGGAATCCAGATAATCGCGCTCAACTTCACTGAGGGTACGGGCTTTGTATTTTCTGTACTCGCCGGTTGCTTTGTCAATTGCCTGCTTATGGCTGACACTTCCATTACCAATCAGTAGCTGCTCTCCGCTCATGGTCAGAATCCGATCAAGATGCAATGACCAGTCCTGCATGGTCATTGCCTGTTCTCGTTCTGCCTGTCGTTCCGCAAAATCCAGATAGCCGGATACAAGCTGCCCCATAGCACGAAGCTCTTTCTCGTTCAGATAGTTCTTGGCAACTACTGCCTCTTTTAGCGTGGGCTGACTGCCCGCAAAGGTGGTCAATCCCATAAATTCTTTCTCCGCATCGGCGCGTGTGTAAATGACCTCCGCCGCGGTTTGTCCATGAATGGCATAATGAATCTTGTTTTGGACTTTCTTGAAAAACTGAATGGAGATTTCCGCCTTGGGATCATAGTCAATACTGGTCGCGTAGATTTCAAGCACCTGTCGATAAAACACCTTTTCCGAAGCACGGATATCGCGGATACGCTCCAGCAGCTCCTTGAAGTATCCACCGCCACCCAGATTTTTCAGGCGCTCATCATCCAGAGCAAATCCTTTTCGCATATACTCCTTCAAAATTCCCGTTGCCCAAATACGAAACTGCACGCCGCGCTGAGATTTCACACGGTAGCCGACAGAAATGATAACATCAAGATTATAGTAATCCACCTGATAGGTTTTGCCGTCAGCGGCAGTTGTTGCGAAATTTGCAACAACTGCTTCCCGCTTCAATTCGCCCTCAATGAAAATGTTCTTGATATGTCTGGAAATGGTAGATTTGTCTCGCTGAAACAGCTCCGCCATCTGGTCGATAGAAAGCCAAACGGTATCTCCATCGAAGGTCGTTTCGATCTTTGTCAAGCCGTCCTCTGTGGTATAAATCATCATTTCAGAATTGTTCTGCTCATTCTCCCGGCGTTCCATGGTCGCTTCACCTCGTTTTCTGCCATTGCAGGAGCTTTGGCCCCTGCAATGGCGGTTTGGACAGTTATTTCATGATAATTATATCATGTCGCTTTCACTGATTCAATATCGTTTTCGTGAATATTCTTATCGGCATCATCTTTTTCAGACACGGCTTCCTCTATGACGAGATTGGGCAGCGCGTCAAGATTCAGAACCGCGGCATACTTTTCAATCAAATTTGCCAGCAAAGCGGCGAAGCCGCTCCATTCATCTACCATAGGCAGTCTCCCTCTCTTTCTCCGTTCTGTGCGTATATGCCGCCAGCACTTCCTTCGGAATACGATCCAGCACGGCGACAGCATCCTCATAGTCCCGGTGCAGTTTGGCATCGGCCAGCTTTTTCAAGGTGCTTTCCTGCGTGGCCTTGTCCAGCGACTGCTCCAACTGCTCTGTTTTCTTTTTCAGCTTTTTATTCTCGGCGGTCGTAACCGTGAACGCCGTATTGTACTTTTTCAGCGTCGTGTGCATCTGCTCCACGGCCGGGATATACTTGTCCAAAAACGCACCGATTTCTGCCGCTTTTCCCTTGGCGTTGAACGCATTGACGCCTGCAAGCAATTCTTCCAGCTTGGCCTTCTGCTTGGTCAGGCGCGTCATCTCCTTGAACACCCTTGGCGGGATATGGTCACGTCCGGTTTCACTGGCGCTCTCGCCGCGTTCCAGATCGGGATATTTTCTGACCATGTGCTCCCAGAACCTGTCCTGCCACCGTGTCAGCTTTTTCTTGTTGCCGACGATCTCCTTGGCGCAGAGCCGCCCGTCCTCCGTCAGCGGGGCAAAAGAAAGGTGCATATGGGGCGTTTTCTCGTCCATATGCACCACAGCAGATATAATGGTTTTCGGGTCTTGGTGTTCCCGGATAAAGTTCAGCGCCTCCTGAAAATAGGTTTTGATTTCAGCTTTTTTCTTGCCCTTGAAGAACTCCGGCGTTGCAGTCACAAGAGCCTCCACCAGCCGCACGCTGTCCGAACGGGTGCGGCAACCGGCATCCTTGATCTGCCGTTCTGCCTCTGCACGATATTTGCGCTCCGGTTCGAGCAGGTGGAAATTCAGGTGGCTGCGGCTCTTGTCAATATCCGGATTACTGGCGTATTCCTCTTTTGTGCGCTCATTATGCGCCTCAATGTTGGAAATCTCCGGTCCTTTGTACTTTGCAAAGCGGAGAATCGCAAACTGCGGCTTACTCATTTATTTTTCCCTCCGTTTCTGCCAGATCAGTTCATAACCCAGCGCGTCGGCAAGCTCGACGACCTCTTTATAGCGGATGCTCTCCCGCTGCAACTTGGCGGACAAATTGGAAACGCTGTCCGACCAGCCATATTCATCATGTAACAGGTCAACAACTTCCTGCATGGTAAAACCGGCGCGAATGATCTGCGCCTTGATTTCATTGCGTACACTCATATTCAAATCCCCTCCAAAACTCAGATAATAAAAAAGCGAAGCCGGTTCGTTCTCCGGCGCATCCACTTCGCTGTATCGCGAAAAAATCTGTTGCTGTCAAATCCGCTCAGAATTGCCGTTATGAAGTCCTGTTCACAGGTGACACCTATCGACTTTTCTGCTCCGTGTGGCTTTGCTCTAAACCGTGTGATTTCCCATATTTCCGCGCATCTGCTTTGCTGTTCCGAGAAGCACGATTCCGTGAAACCACTTCTGCCATCAGTCAAATAATTTGCGAATTTCACATGGCTTGATTTCTCACCCCAAAATATAGCAGTAAACCCAGCAGTTTTTTCATATGGCGGTGTTTGAAGAGAAACGCTGCGTACATACGTACACGGCACGACGTCGAGAAAATTCATCGCCATTCCTCCGGTACGTACGTACGCTCTGAGACATCAGAAAACCCGTTTATATTGGGTTTTGCAATCGCCTCAATACCGAAAAAGCCCCATACGCGCCGTCCGGCAGCGTTGGTGATCTTGTTGCAGTATTCCAGATTGTACTTGTTCTGGTTCGCAATCACACTCTCACTGAAGCTGCGGCGCTTTAGCGGTATCAGATTGTTTTCCTCGCACCACATCCGATAAATTTCGTACAAGTCTTTAGAGCTGATGGTGCAGTCTGCTTTCAGCCGGATATAGCCCTCGGATTCTAGAAAATCAAAGACGTTGTTGTTATCCCTCTTGACTGCCTCCCGGTTATCCCGTGTGCGCTGGCTTTCCGTGAATTTGAAGTTGTTGGCAACAAGCCGCTGCAAACCCTCAAACGCCCACAGGAAGATACCCTCGACCTCCGCTTTCATTTTTTCGGCAAGATCAGGATCATCTACCCGCCCCGCAGGCTTTTCCTTGGTGGTCAGTACAAGCTGGCGGCGGTAAAATCCGTCGCTTCGGTCATATAGCGCTTGCAGATCGCCATTGGAGAACGCCAGCAGGCGGGCAAACATCCAACCCTGATAGCTCTGCTTGCCCTTGCGCTCCAAATCCATTTTGCCTTGAGCGGTCACGATGGACTTGACGTAGTTGGTCTGCCGCAGCGCTTCCATCCGCATATCGTCATCCACACACAGCAGAATGTGTTCCAGGTCGGCGCGGGCAAAACGGTTTTCGGAAATTTTGCCAATACTGCCGTCCTTCATGTTGCTGCCGAGAAGCGCACCCAGCACAGCGCCGATCTGCGATTTTCCTTCGCCGCCGTTTCCCTTAATCACCATCATGCGCTGCCCTTTGTTGCTGGGAATCAGACAATAACCAATGAACTCCTGCAAGGTAGGAATGTCCTCCGCATACAGCAATCCATCCAAAAAGGAGAGCCAGAGAGTAGGTGCTGGGGCATCCGGGCGGTACGCTACCGGCAGTCTGCTCCGCACGATGTCCGGTCTGCCCCCGGTAAATCTGCCGTCCAGCTTCAACGTGCCGTTTGCCAGATGGATTTTGTCAGTCTCCGGCGCAAAGTCCTCTACATGAGCCGCCAGCTTCATTACTTCCAGAATGTTGGTGATCTTGCGGGGGATGTTGTTTACGGCGCAGCATTTCAGTTCCTCATAGATTTCGCCCCGGAGCGGCAGATCGTCGGTCACCCTGCCGTCCGGCGTGAAAAATGCACCGTTGGCAAAGATAATCTTGCGACTGCTCAGAAACTCGTCGCAAAACAGCGCCTCATTGATATTGGTACCATCAAACCAGATGGGAGTATTCCTATCAAGCGATTTCCGCTTCGTCACGGGCATCCACCTCCTTTTCGAGCCTTTTCAGGCGTTCTTCCAGCCGGTCGATCATGCCGTCCTTTTGGAGCATATCCACGGTTTTCACACGAACCTCCAACTCCGCAAAGGTTAAAATATCTGCCAGATCCTCGATATAATCGAGCATCTGGCAGGCTTCCACAAAGCGGTCATCCATGGTATCCTCCGGTGTTTTGGGTGCGTACTGCACCTTCCAGTTTTCCAGAAGATGCAGATAATCGCACAACACCCGCCGACAATGCAGTTCTTCTTTCTGGAACGCCTTTGCCTGCGGGTATTTCGGTTTTCTCAGAGCTGCCGCAGCAGGTGGCTTGTCCGGGTCAATCCCAAAGTCATACGCCAGTTTCTGTGCCGTCCCATAGTTGCTTAGATTGAACAGTCTTGCCACAAAATCGATCACATCACCGGTAGCCCCGCAGCCGAAGCAGTAGAAGTAGTCCTCGTTCAGCTTCATGCTGGGCGTGTGGTCATTGTGGAAGGGGCAGCAGGCCATATTGCCGTGCCCGACCTTCAAACCGTAGTGTTCGGCAGCTTGTCTCACCGTGACCGCTGCCTTGACGCTTTCAAACAGATTCATACAAAATACCTCCGTAATTTTTTTGACAATTTCCTCTTGTCACCTGAATATACGGAGAAAAACGGGGTGAGCCGGAAAATCCGGCATTTCCGCAAAAAAAGAAAAAGCCGCCCTGAATTTTTGCAAAAATGCAAAAATTGCAGGACGGCGAATGTTCACAGGATATGCCTTGATATTATTCCACTTGTTGAATATAATAAAGTTAGTTTTGGGGAAGGAGGGCGAATGCGCATGAAATACCTGTCAACCTTTGAAGCAGCAGAGAAATGGGGTATCTCACACCGGCGAGTGAGCGTTCTCTGTAATGAGGGGCGCATCACTGGCGCACAGCGGGCAGGGAGCCGCTGGATTATCCCGGAGAATGCGGAGAAGCCTGCCGATGCCAGAATCCGAAGCGGGAAGTATATCAAAAAGCCGACAGAGGAAAGGGGGACATAAGCAATGGAGAACACCTTTTTACCCGGTACTGTCCGGGAACGGATTGCCGATCTGATGAAATACTACAAGGTATCTCAGACAGATCTTGCACTGAAAATTGGTTGTGGCGACAGTCTGCTCAGTCGGTTTCTGACCGGAAAGACGGACAAGCTCGGAGATGAAAATATCATTCGTATTGCCAGAGCTTTTAATGTCTCCACTGACTTTCTTTTGGGCATAACCAATGTCCCTGACAAAAAGAATTACGCCATTGACGAGCTGGGTTTATCTGCACAGGCGGCAAGGAATCTCTACGCTGGAAAAGCAAATGCTCAGGTGGTCAATTATCTGCTGGAAAGCCCACGTTTTCTTGAACTGACTTACATATTGGAGCAGTATTTTAACGATACGGTTGCCGCCGGGTATGCTGCGCAGAATCAGTTATATACAACCATCAGCAGCCTGACACGGAAAACGGTAAAAACGGAAGCTGGCGCACAAGCCGCAAGGGACATTGCGCATCTGAGAACATCGGTTTATCAAGCTGACCTTGCCACCATTGAGAATCAGTTTATGCTTGCGGTCAGGGAAGTGAAAAAGGAAATCGGCAACGACTTTGCCGCCATTCAGTCGATGACCACAGAGCAAGCCAAAAGAATGTTTACAGAGGTTGCAAAAGGGCAGGATATGACAAATCCAACCCTTACACCGGAGCAGGTATCTGATCTGATTATCGACAGTGTGGCTGGCTTGGATGGCGTCAATCAGGATGCGCTGAATACGCTTGGACAGGCGTTGACAGGCTTTTTCCAGACTACCTTAGAGCAAGCCTCATCACAGGAGAAGGATGATGAAGAAACAGGATAATGAGCGGCTCTGTACGCTGGCTCAAAAAGGGGACACAGAGGCTCGTGACCTTCTGCTGAAAAACAATCTGGGTTTCATCCGCAAAACCGCCAATGAGATTTATATGAAGTCCAATCTAGCAGAGAGTGGCCTCAGTACAGAAACCAGCGATCTGGAACAGGAGGGCTACCTCGGTCTGCTGACCGCCATTCCCCTCTTTGACAGCAGTAAGGGCATCAAGTTTTTGACTTATGCCGCACCGTTCATCCGCAACGCCATGACCGACCTGATACGGGATGTTTTCTCCCAATATGAGCAGAGAATGACCAGCACCATAGACGGACTTGCCTTGCAGAAAATCCGGTTGGATGAGATCCTTCCCGGTGAGGAACGGCTGCTGCGCATTGAAGCCATTGCTGATCCGACTGTCAAATCTCCGGAACAGATTTATGTGGACAAAGAAACCATGCGAGAGCTGTACGAGGGTCTGGGCAGACTTTCCGAGCGTGAGCAAGCCTATCTGCTGTACCGCTATGGCTTTACGGACGATGTGGAGCATACGATGATTGGCAGCGCAATTCATTTCAATCTGCGGAAGAGTCGCGCAAAGACATTGGAAGATACTGCGATGGACAACCTTTGGCTGGAGCTTCCGTGGTGGTTTTAGTGTGTCGCTGCGGCGGGACGAGGGCTGTATATACCTCTGCTTCCTTCTCCGGCCAGTCGGATTTTGCTTTTCAAAAATCCTGCATTTGTGTCACCTTGGTGTCACAAAATCCGCCTGTCCTACTGACGCAGAAAAGTGTCCGCCAACCGCTATCTGCCCGTACAGCAGATGGCGAAGCCAGCCCCTTTCCTGCGTCAGCCGGAAGCAAAGGTATAACACACTAGACTTTCCTGCGGAAAATCGTGTGCCAACAGGGATGCTTCTCGCCCCTATTGGAAACCCAGCGCCAAGGAGCTGCGCCCCTCTGGACACCCCTCGTTTTAGTCACCTATGAAGATACAACTATCACAACTTGCACATTCATAGCCTCCTAAAACATAACCTTCCGCAGAATTCATCTTCACATTGGATGAAATCTGCGGAAGGTTTCGTTTGGTTATTACCTAGCTTCACCACAAAAGTATCAAAGTTGCAGAAGTTGTGAAGACGCCTAGATATTTTGATTCTTACTCAATGACACCATCTGTATCGAAGATATGGTCTAGCTCATCTGTGTTTATCGCACGAGAAACCTTTTCACGGATTGCGGTTTTATACATATCCAGTCGTCTGAACTGAGTTCTTCCCGCTGCATCCTTACCCATACGGATGAGCTGGATTCTACCGACACCCGGATTCTGCCTTGCGTATTCTGCAAAACCCTTAGCTTTTCCAAGATTGTCCTTAAAGTCTGCGCTGTGTGGCTCAAGGATATCAATCACATAGCCAAGATGCTCATCTTCGCGCACTATGATAAAATCGGGATAAGTCGGTTTAATCTCTCCGTTGATTTCATATGGAATGCACAGTGCCCATGACGCTCTGGAAGGATTGCGAATCCAGCAGACAAAATCCTGTCGCTTTTCTTCCTCTGCAATAAGATCAGCCTCCCAGCCGTTTAGCTTCAGTTTTGCTGTTCCTGTGGCATCACTAACGAACAAGTGATCACGGTATTCTTTGCCACCGGCCTCATGCGGAACCTGTATTGTCTCCGGAAGACGGAAGTTATGCTTGCTGACCACATCACCGTCAGAGACGATGCTGTCGTAATCTCTGCGGATTTTCTCTGAGTCGATAGTGGCAATATATCTGCGATAATTATCATTTAGTTCGTGGAACCGATTTTCCGCATAGGCATGAAGTCTGTTCATGCAGTCCTCGTCAGCAACAAAAAGGATGACGTCTACTTTAAAAGCCGTGAGGTCGCTGAAGTTGCCATACTTTTTGCCGTATGCCATACCGATGCCTTCGCGTCCCAACTTCACATCGGCAATCTGGAACTGGCGTTCAATGTCTGTATCGGTCGTCGTAAACATATCATGAACAGAATAGTTGTCCACAGTCTCGCCGAACACATCAAAAATCTGCGTGGCAAGCTTGAACTGTTTCACCTGCTGCACGAGGTCATCGTACTTGCCCTTAGCTTTCAGATTTTCCACATAATCACGAATCATCTGGACAATCTCATCCTGCACCTCTCTGATTGCCTCACGGTGCAGCTTGGACATACTAAGCAGGTGTGCCATCCGATATAGCGATTTGAGGTAATCGTTAATCCGGAGCGCTCTGACATTATAAGAAAGCAGGCCGGCATCATTGATAAATTTCATAACCGCTTCACGGTCAAATAAATCCTCTACTTCTTCCTGCTGGCTATCTGGAGCCATAGTTTCGGGTGCAGTAACTGCGCTCGGCTGAGCATCTGCTGTCGGTTTAACATCCGTCTGAACGGTCTGTGTGCTATCGGCGCTCATTTGCTGGAAGGCATTTGTAGGCTGTGCGGGTGTCACTTCTGCTACATCCGGAATCTGTGTCTGCTGCTGTACCGGAGTAGGTGCACCCTGTGTATCCGTTATGGATACCAAAGCTGGCGCCTCGGTACCTTGATTTGCAAACACCTCCAAAGTCATCTGTCCCGGAATTGACATTTGCATTTTCTTCTTCGGTTTAACAGTTAGTGTCTCGAAGCGTTTTCCAGATAGTGACTCGCCATATATGTCTGTCGGAATATCTCCACCCTCAGTGCTCTGCAATGCCTCCACGACATCTTTGACCGTTTCCTCGTTAAAATACGGTAAAAACAGATGCACATCATTCAGGACATCATCGACCTGAATATGCATCTGCATCGGAGTTCTGACCATGCGTCCAAGGAGTTGGGCAATATAGGTAGCGTCATTCGCGTGTTTGAAGGACATCATGGTCTCTGCCCTTGGGCAATCCCATCCTGTAGACAGATTTTCTTTAAAGAACACAACACGGATATTTCGGTCATCTGCGATACGAGAAGGTTCCTCATAACGTACTTCAAACCCGTTTACCGTAAGGGAGGCAGTTGTTCCTCCGAAGGTGTGGACTACCTGACCGTTTTCCAGCTTGAATCCTGTCCGCTCCTCGATCTTTGCGATGCAATCATCCAGATTGGTATCGGTCAGCTTACCTCCGGTTCCATTTAGCACCTGGATGATCAGAATTGGATTCACATAGGCGTAATGCTGCTCAAAACAATACTGCGTCCAATGTTCCCACTTTTCCTTCCAGTCGTCTGCTGCCGCCTGCAGGATAGCCATATCGTTGTTGACCGCACCGGCCTCTGGGTAAGTGATGACAATGCGGTCTTTCAAAAGTCCGGACGCCCGCACTTCATCCGCTGTGACAATGGACTTATGTATGGTTGAGGATGTGCCCTCAACCAGAGCATTGAACCGTTGAGTCGTCGCAGACATACCAATCACCACTGGCATCGGCGGAATATGATCCTCATCGCTACCCTTGATAAATTTCTGCATGATTGTCGTGGCCTTGCTGGCCTCACGTCCCTGCATGCCGCGGTGTGCTTCATCTATGATAAAGTACAGCCTGTCGCTCTTTTCCCGAACAGTATTTGCAAGCGTCTGCCAAATTGTATAAGTCCTGCCATCGCCATTTTTCGTTAGCTTGGAGGTGACCGACAGCTTCTGCGTATTCAGAAAATAAACATGACCGTCCTCAAATACCTCTTTATCAAAGGATTCCTCGGAAACTGTAACGCACTGCGACAACTTGATCTTATCAGCCTTGGAGTCGATCTTTTGCTTTGACTGCTCGTTCAGCTGAGGCGAATCCGAAAGCCAGACGATGATTGCATCCTGCTGCTCCATATACTGTTCATCACCGAAAAGAATAGCCTCAATCAGCGCGGACATAATGATGGTCTTTCCGGCTCCGGTTGGAGCAGTAAAGGAAACCACCTGCGGCGCATGTGTTCTGTGGTAGCTACCCATTGCCTCCGCAGTCTTCATACGGATATCAGCAAGCGCTCTTTTCTGAAAAGGGAATAATTCTACTCTCATGGTTACCTCCCCGTATTGATTCTGAAATTATCCAGATAGTCTCTGTAAAGCTGATAGCAGTCTTTGCCATCATAGGTACGGATCATCGACCGGTATGCTGTCTCTGAATCCGTTATAATGAAGATTGCCTGGATTTCTGGATGCTGGCTCAATTCGGCATCGAACTCTGAATAATATATTTCATCTACCAGAACAGCCATTTTGTTTTGCGGCAAGATCAGCATATTCGGGAGATCATCATTTTCAAGAGCTGGGCACTTACCAATGGCTCCGCCCTTCATCCAGAGCACCGGAAGCAGTTCACGGAACTGCCTGCCGAGAGCAACGGAGGTTTTGTCGAGGAAGCTCAGTTTGAAGAACACAGCATTGGTTTTGAATCCATCAGACATCTTCAAATCCGCTAATTCAGGATAAGCAGGTTCTTTTTCTTTTTTATATACTTTTCCTCGAATCTTTTTTCCAGTTTCGGGATTAATGGTTTCCCCGTCAATTTCGGTATATTGTTCTACGTTACATCCATAGTTCCCATCGAGAGGTTTGCCATCAATATTGCATCCCTTAATGGAACAAACCGTTCGAGGCCATGTGACATACCTAGCAATACCGCGTCTATCCCACTCCTTATCTCCTGGCCTATATCCTTTTTCATCTAACGCTTTTGCTTCATCCGCTGAAACTTCATTGTTGGTTACCATAATACACCGACGATGACCATTGTCTATCGAATTTAACAGATTGACAGCATGCATGGTTGTACCAGATCCTGCGAAAAAATCAACAACAAGAGCATTTTTCTTATTTGCAATAAAATACTTGAGTGTATCCATTACAGCATACACCGATTTTGGGAAAGTGAATTTACCGCTTCCTATTATATCGCCAAGTACAGATGTTCCGTATTGTCCCGCATCATAACTTTTGTTTTGCCATACGGTTGTCGTTCTTGTAACCTTACCTTCTGTTTCGACAACTATTTTTGTTCCATCCTCGCGTAGACCTCGTACGGCCCATCGACCGCTTTTAATTTTATCAACATAATTAGCACTTAAATATCTAAACACATATGGTTGGTTTTTGCTTCCTGGAGAAACTCTTACAACGCCTTCTTTACAAAGTTTCTGTAAAGAGTCCCTTGTTATTCCCCAGTTCATTTCAACTCCATCGTCTCTAACGGGGAATACCGGAGTAGCACCTTCAATAGCTGGGATATTAACTCTTTGTTGCTCTGGTTTCAATGCCTCTCCTATAGCAATGATCTTCATTGTCTTATCATCAACATATATTGGATAAAATTGGGCCACACCTCCTTTAATAGTCCCTCTTCTGGAGGCATAATCCGTTCTGCGTAAATACCACCATCTTACTTCTCGTTCATCGCCATTTCCTTTCGGGTGTACCACTTGTGCGTTACCAAAGAGAATAATATACGCATATTCATCAGAGCGCGAAAATAGATTATCTCGCTTTGCTCCAGAGGGATTAATGGTTATACTAACCATTTGCATCGTTTTCCCAGAAAAAATCTCCTCAAGAAGGCAGCCCAAATGTAGGTACTCCTTTTCATCAATGGTAACAATAAGGACGGAATCATTCGGATTCAGAAGTTTTTTCGCAATTTTCAGGCGCTTCTCCATCATGGAGAGCCACTTGCTGTGGCGGTAAGCATCAGAGCTGTCAACATAATCGTTGTTGTACTTCCAGTCCTTTGCTCCGGTGTTGTATGGTGGATCGATGTAGATGCAGTCCACCTTCTCTGCGTACAGGTATTCCAGCAGCTGGAGCGCGTGGTAGTTGTCCGCCTCAATCAGCGTATGCCAAAGGTCGCTATCTGGAGCGTTCTGAACTGCATCCAGCGGTTTTAGTGTGGGATAGATCGGCTCGCCAAATTCTGCAATAGCGACAATCTCATCCAGCTGGAAAGTTACTTTCTCATGCGTCTCTCTGCGGTCGCAGAGAGCTTCGTTCCCATCGAGCTTTATGACCATATAAATATCGCTGACATAGCCTGTCTTTAACGCCACTTTTGAACCGACACGGATTGGAACATCATGAAGTGGCGTGCATTCGGGCAGATGCTCTTCAAACACAAGCCCGAACTTTTTTTGTTTCATTAGTTTATCTGTTTCCTGCAAAATCCTATCCCTGAGTGTTGGATCGTTGATCTGCCGGATCAAGTCTTGTAATAACGCCACTGTTTCCACCTCATTCTTCTGTGATCGTCTTTTCCTTTATGTGATAATCAATGCCGCGCTCTTGACAGAAAGCCGTCACCTCTGCTGCGCATTCATTGTAAAAGTGCCTTTGTCCTTCATAGGCGTTTGCTGTCTTGCTGTAATTCGTTCTGCCGAAGATGATCCTGTCGGTAAATGCTACAGCTTCCAAGATTTCGCGTAAATTCTGCTCTATCATGTTCGGTGTTGGATACGGTTCTATGCTCACCCACGTCTTGCAACCAACTTCGTGAAGCGCTCTCAGCGCTGCCAGTCGGTCTGCACAGGGAACAGCTCCCGGTTCCATCTGTTCCCGGTATGCTTCATCCAGCGTTATCAACGTGATCCCATATTCATTTTCCGGAGAAAGTTCCGCCAATTCTATGGGAAGCAATCCCTTCGTCAATGTAGTGCATTTGATACCGGCCTCGTTCAGTTTTCGGATAGCCGCAATGCTCATCTGGGACACCTCTGGATATCCTTCCATGAACGGATCTGTGGTAAAGCAAAGCTGCACAGACTGAATCTTATCTCTGAGCCTCGGTATCTCTTTATCCAGCAATTCAAGCGTGTTTGATACAAGCACTGGCTCAAGCCAGCTCTCGTAATCCTTAATTTGCCCGAATCGCTTCTTCATCAGGAATGCATAACATGGATATTTGCACCCATGTGCACACCCCTGCACGTGATTCATTGTGTAGTCACCATACTCTACCCCTGTTTGATAAAGCATGGATTTTCGTTTTATCGTCTTCAAGGTGCTTTCATCCTCCGCCTACTTGTTCTTTAATATGTAGTCTGCCATCCGCAGTGCAAGTCCCTGCGCTTTCGGACTCTCACTCGCAATGGCAAAGCAGAATAGGAACATCGGCGAGTTCCTGCTGTTCCTGAAAATCCGCGCATGCTTTGACACACATGGAAAGATTGTCCCAAGCCGAGAGAGGATATACTCCTTTATGTGATCTGGATTTGCGTCCTTAACCATCCGTTCGCCATCGCTCTGTCCGGGCTCCGGGAACAAGTCAAAAAGCGTCATCTGGGGATCTTTCTTATAGAATTCCTTCCTCCATCCGGCATCTCCAAGCAATCGATCTATGCAATCCTCCCATTTATCGTACTTTCCGTTTTTCGGCAGCATACGTTCAAGTGCAGAGAACGGAAACAGGTACCATACGTCTATCGATTTCGTCTGTGCTACATTTTCAAGCGTAGCCCAATTTACCTGCGTCGCATATGGATCTAAGAACAGCAATCCTCTGTTATATCTCCAGTCTACGTTGCTAATAATCTCCGCGAGCTTATCATTCGCATCGCCGCAGTAAATTGTAACAATTCCCCTCATCTGCGGAAACTCGGAGTTTATCATATTCTGAAGTTCTCCTGCCTTCTGAGAGTCCGCTTCTATGAAATAGTAATGATCGAACTTCTTTTCAGACTCCAGTGCACGCTTAGCAGAGCCCACAAGAAACTGCCCGCCGTCACTGGTCTCGATCTCACCGGTTCCAGCAAAGGCATCTATATAAATCTTCTTAAACTTCTGATTTTGCAGTGCAATCAGGTATGCGTCCAGGTAGCTGGTGAAGATATTCAACTTCTCCTCAGTCCAATTGCCACCAAATTTCTGCGACGTTGCCATAAATTCCAATCACCTCATCTATTTGAAACTCAATCTCAAGAAGAGAAAGAGATCACCATTTCCTTCTTTCCTGTATCAGGATTCACAATCTGCTCAATCTTCGCGCCAAAGAAATCGGTAAGATCGCTCTTTACCTCATTACGAAATCCCTCTGACGGGAAAATCGGGTGGTTATCCAAAAGTTCCCACATCTCATCCAGCGGCACCTGCTTTCGGCCTCTAAAGCTGCGCTGCAGGTATTTCGCTATATCGATAACATGCAAGCAGCTTTCATCTTCCTCTTCAGCAATCCCACCGAAAAGGTTAAATGACAACTGCCTGTTCTCAACCGAGTGCTTGGTAGAGGACTGTGCGCCAAATACCTTCCAAGCACTCTTCTTATAGAGCTTAAAGCCCTCCTTGTTGCTCGTGCAATGAATCAAATTGTAGACGAGCGAGTTCTGCGTGTTATAGAACGGAAATGCCGATACGTAGTACCTGCGAGCTCCTTTCAGTGAATTTATGATTTCTTCCACTCTAGCCTCATAGGCCTTCTTGTCACTTCCGTAAGGCACCAGTTTCTCAAAGTCTTCCAGATAAGTGTTCTCATACTTTGCCTTTGTCGTCTTCTTCTTGGCGCTTGTGATCGCCCGCACCGGATCTGAAACCATGTGATTAATCATAACTTCACCCCAGTTACGAAAAAACGGCAGAAGCGCTTCCCAGTCAATAGTCGCATCATACGGATCGTAGAGCAGGAAATAATGCAGGTGCCCAGTTCCATATAACTGTGGTCCGATAGTTCGGAGTAGCTCGTGCGCATCACCACAAGAGGTGACAATCTTAAAATTGCGCTCATCCTGTGGAAGATGCTTTTTTAGCTCATCTACGCGCGCTTTATCCTTGTCATTCAAGTAAATGTGTATATTTTTCTCCGTATAGGTCCTTGATGCTTCCCTAAGTGCTTCTGAGACGCGTACTGCTGTACCTTTCACCAATCGCCCGGCATCGTCGGTGTATACACCACTGTTGCACATACAGTCTATAAAGATCAGCCCATTGCAAGACTCAGTCAGCAGCAACTTCTGTGCCCACGATTTGATGTACTCCTCTATCAGCTCAAATTTTTTTATTGTGTGAGGGCTAGCCTTGCTAATTATGTTTTTCTTTTTTGCCGACATACCATCCACCTCTTATTCAACGATGCCTTCTTGGAAAGAAATCAGCTTTCGGATATTCCCAATATCGCAGTTCAGTGTTTTACGCACGTTCATTAGCATTCTCATACTGACAGTTTCACCTTTAGACAGCTTGATAGCGAGGGATCATTTGGTGCCGACCGCCATCTGCAACTTCTTTCAAAAAGCATCTACAAAATCATACCAAAGTGATGCAATGCCTCCTTGATCGCCTTTTCCTTCTCCGGTGGGCATTGGAGCTGTTTGGCATTCTCCGACTTCGGTTTATTATAATTCTCACGTTCAATAATACCGCATTTCTGCTTTACCTGTGCGATATAAAGACGGCTGACCTTCAAGCCGGTATGCTCAAGAACATACGCCTTGATTTCCTCATAGGTTGCCTTACTCTCCGCCGAAGTCAAATCCAGCTCGTCCATCTTCACTTCGATCTCGATATGTTCCTTGCTTTGAAGTTTGGACAATAAACATACCGTTTCGACAGTTGTTTCAGTTTCCAAGGGAAGTTCTTTCACTTCCTCACCATCAACAGGCACAGGAAAATTGAATACGATCTTCTTTATCCAGCTTCCGTCTTTCCTTTTCTCCGGGAACATCTCAATTCGCTCGATAAAGGCCTTCATAAACTCCTTCTGCTCCGCTTCCGTTGCGGAATGGTAGACTTCATCAAATGCCAGCAACAAGCGATAGATATTGTCTCCGGAAATCTTCTCCTGCTGGATGCTGCGGATCTGACTTTGCAATTCGCCAATCTGAACTTCGATTTCCTCTATGGTGTCATACTGCTCATCATAGCGGCGCTGCAAGTCCAAAATCTTTCTGTCATAGTGGGCATCATTGATGTCCAAGGTATCCATCTGACGCTCCAAGCGGCTTTTCGTTCCAAAGGCTTGCTTTAGCCGCCCTTGTAGGACAGCAATCTGCCGTTCCATATCTTCTGTATCAACTGCTGTTCCGATTTTCGCCTGAATCGCTTCTACAAACCGTGGATTGTTGACCATAGCGGAGATAACCTTCGCCACAAATTTGTTGATTTCCGTCTGCTCGATATTCAGACGGAAACTGCACTCATGCCCGGTAGGTGTTACCGTATTTTTGCAGTAGTAATAATACCGTGTTTTCTTGTCCTTGCTGTGCGCCTTGGCGATATTGCCGTACATACTCTTTCCGCAGCATGGGCATTTCAAGATACCGGACAGGATGTGTGCGTGGTCTGGATTGTTAACCTTTTCCCGCTTAAAAGAATTGATCTTGCGCTTTTCCTGTGCCAGATACCAATCCTCTTCGGAAATGATAGCTTCGTGTTGTCCTTCATAAACCGGGAACTCCGACTGCTCAACCACGTGCATCTCGTTTCTTGTACCCTGTTTCTTTTCTGTTCTTCGTCTGCCGTAAGCAATCTTTCCCATATAAACAGGATTGTACAATACATTTTTCACAAAATCTCTTGAAAATCCCGGAATGGTATTATTCTGTCTTAGTTTCTTAGTATAACCATTGCGGTTCAGATATTTTGCAACTCCTGCAACACCCTCATTAGTGTGAATGTAGCGGTCATAAATGACACGAATTACTTCCACTTCATCCTCTGCAATGACAAGGTTTCCATTTTCCAGTTTGTATCCATATGGAGCGAAACCGCCGTTCCATTTGCCCTCACGAGCCTTTTGCTCACGTCCTGCCATTGTCTGTGTGCGGATATTTTCTCGCTCAATCTCTGCCACCGCAGACAGCACAGAGATCATCAGCTTTCCTGCATCCTTGGAGCTGTCAATGCCATCCTCCACGCAGATCAGATTGACACCGAAATCCTGCATGAGTTGCAAAGAATTCAGAACGTCCGCTGCATTTCTGCCAAATCGGGACAGCTTAAAGACCAACACATAAGAAACATCATCTTTGCCGTCCTGGATGTCATTCAGCATCCGTTGAAACTCCTGCCGCCCTTGAATGTTCTTTCCGGAAAAGCCCTCGTCAGAATACTCCCCGGCAACGATCATATCCTCGTATGCCGCATACTTCCGCAGCTTGTCACGCTGGGCATCCAAGCTGTATCCGTCAACCTGCATCGAGGTGGACACTCTTGTATAAAGATAGCATTTAAGTTGTTTCTTTTTCAGAATCTCCACCTCCCTCATTCCTTCCTTTTACCATAAGTCCCTCGTTGCGGATATAATACTCCAAAAGCCACAGCACATAATCCGGTGCATGGCGGTTGTCCAATTCCCATTCAGTCATAGTCCGGTAAGGAATATGGACGAGCTTGCAAAAATCTTTCCGATTCAGTCCTGTGCTTTCACGCAACTTTATAATTCTGTTTTTACAATCCATCCGTCTTTTCTCCACAAAAGCAAAAAATACACGTTGCGTAATCATTATAGCATAGCCATAGCGAATACGCAACGTGTAAATTGCAAATTTTATGCAGCCTTATCCGTCAGAAGCTGCGCTTGATTACTTTCCTCGGAATGCTCCACTCCCTGCGGTGCGTCCTGTTCCAATTTATCCAAAACCTGATGTCCATATTTCTGGAGCATCTGGCTCATAACATCCACACAGCGGTCAAATGCCGCATTATATTTCGCTTCCTCATAATATTTCTTCAATAGGCGATTCCTCCATCAAAGTTCCATATCCTGTCCACGCTTCCGGGCAGGGTGTTCGTGTTCCTGTGTTTGCTTTCCTCTGATGAGGATAGAATTGATAAAAGCCCGAACCTTTTCGGATGCGATTTCCAGTGCATCCAGAAAGGGTTGGGCTTTCTGTTTGAGTTCCATATATTTTTCGTTTACCGCTTCATACCGCTGCTTCCAGATGGAAACCGTCTTTTCTGCGGAAGCCAGTTTTTCTTTCAGACGCTTGTTGTCAGCATTGGCGATAATGCCATTGACCGCATAGCGTTTGAGTGTGTCGCATTCATCCGGTGTCAGCGTGATATTGTTTCCGAATGTGGCTTTTTTGCCCATTACTTCAATGTCCTGCACTGTCAGCGCAATGGTCTTTGCCGCCTTGGTTTCCTTTTGCAAAGATTCCAGTTTCTTTTTCTGTTTTGCTGTGGCAGCTTTGGCATCCTCCAAATTCTGTTCTGCCTGTGCCACCTGCCCGGTCACAGCTTCCAGCCGCTGCTGTTCTGCCTGCACCTTGAACTGGGTCACAGTCAGATGTTCCTCGGTGCTTCCACGTTCTCCACGCTCCACATCGGTATAACCGGCGTTTCGCATGAAATTGAAAAAGTCATCCTGCAACACACTGTAGGATGACTTCAAAATCTTTTTCCCTTTTGCGTTGAGCATGGGATTTCCGTCCTCGCCAAGCACCGGCTTGGACTCCCATTTCTTACTGCGGCTGACCTGTGTGATGACCTCCTTAACGGTTCCCCGGAGGGCTTCATCCTTGCATCGCTTCGACCAAAGGATCTGCTTTTCCACCACCGGGATATAAACCACATGAAGGTGGTAGTGGTACACATCTTCGCCCAAAGCTTCGGACATTGCTCGGTTGCGCTCATCGGCGTGCATCACAGCGGAGAGGATATACTGCTCACCACCTACGATCTCCGCAGCAGCTTTGTAGGCATCGGCATAAAACTGTTTCGCAAATTCATAGCCGCCATGATTGTAGAAATAAGCGGAATTCACATCAAATACCAACTCACCGTATTTGACGGCATCCGGTTTCAGACCTCTGGTGGAGATCACGCCGTCTTGTTCCATCTGCTCAAACATTTTTACATAATCGTCCGTGGGTGCTTTGAAATGGACGTTCAGAGAAGTGCGTTCCGGCACGATGTCCTGATTGCTGTAGCTGTCCTTTTCACGCTCATTGTGTTCCTGTACCTTCGCCACATCAGCCGGTGTTTCCAAGTCCTGATTTCTGGCTACGGTACGGTCTATTCCATCATTTCTTGCCATTGGATTTTTCCTTTCTTTGAGATTTGCAACAGCGGAAGGCTGGAGAACGGCACTTTTTCAAAGTGTAATAACCCACTATGACACTTTCATCCATACTGGCTGCAAAGTGCCGTGGGCTCTCCGAGGGCTCTCCCGAGGGGGAATGCGGTCACTGCGGTGACCTCTGCTGACCAAGGCGAAAATGTCTGCGCCTTTTCCCATGGTCAGCCCGTCTGCATGAAGCTGTTCTGTGTCAACTTCCTCTTGCAGCCGGTGTCCACAGACACTTTTTCAAAAGCCTGTGGACATAGAAACAGCCCGAACGAGAGGATGTGTGCTGTTTCTATAACAAGCGTTTCACGCTCTTTTGCTGCGTACATACGTACCAGCAATGGGATTTACTCGACCTGCCGCCATTCCTCCGGAATGTCCTCCGGTACGTACGTACACGGCGAATCTCCGTAAAACCCATTTATATGAGGTCGTGCAATGGCTTCCACTCCCATGAATCCCCAAACCCGCCGTCCAGCAGAGTTGGTGATGTTGTTGCAATGCTCCAGATTGAATTTTCTGGCATTGGCAATCATGGCGTCGCTGAAGCTGCGGGCTTTCAGCGGTGCAAGGGAATTTTCTTCGCACCACATCCGGTAGATTTCATAGAAATCCTTGGAGCTGATGGACGCATCCGCTTTGCGCCGGATATATCCCTCTGATTCCATGAAATCAAAGATATTGTTGTTGTCACGCTTGACCGCTTCCCGATTTTCACGGATGCGGTCACTCTCCGTAAACTTAAAGTTGTTGGCAACAAGCCGCTGCAAGCCTTCAAATGCCCACAGGAAGATACCCTCGGCTTCAGCTTTCATCTTCTCTGCAAGATCAGGATCGTCAGCTCTGTCCACCTGCTTTTCCTTGGTGGTCAGCACAAGCTGTCTGCGATAAAATCCGTCGCTGCGGTCATACAAGGCTTGCAGATCACCGTTGCTGAATGCCAGCAATCGGGCGAACATCCAGCCCTGATAACTCTGCTTGCCTTTACGTTCCAAATCCATCTTGCCTTGTGCTGTCACGATGGATTTTACATAGTTGGTCTGGCGCAGAGCTTCCATCCGCATATCATCATCCACGCACAGGAGAATGTGTTCCAAATCGGCACGGGCGAAGCGGTTTTCAGAAATCTTGCCGATGCTGCCGTCTTTCATATTCGTGCCGAAGATGGTAGACAGTACCGCACCGATTTGAGATTTACCCTCGCCGCCGTTGCCTTTAATCACCATCATGCGCTGCCCCTTGTTGGAGGGAATCAGGCAATAGCCGATAAACTCCTGCAAAGTTGGAATGTCCTCGGCGTAAAGCAACCCATCCAGAAAGTTCAGCCAGATCACCGGCGCAGTAGCATCGGGATTGTAAGCAACCGGCAAACGGCTCCGCACGATAGCCGGTCTGCCCTCGGTAAATGTGCCGTTCAATAGCAGCGTACCGTTGGACAAATGAATCCGATCCTGCTCCGGTGGAAAGTCCGGCACTTGCGCTTCCAGTTTCAGCACTTCCAGAATGTTGGTGATCTTCCGGGGGATATTGTTTA
>OHJG01000265.1_pt1 | contig 31191 bp, 32 predicted proteins | sample 1568481 | NCBI WGS metagenome assembly OHJG01 (sample SAMEA3879505, study PRJEB24766) | human gut metagenome | biome: human-associated habitat; feature: feces | place: USA | collected 1985/1987
GATCCAGATTGTCGATAGTTGCACCTTCTATAATCTGTTTAGACCAGTCTTTTCTTTCTTGTGATCTGATTGCATCAATCTTATACTGCTTTAGAGGTACAAGACTTTCTCCAGATCTTTCATAGTAATTGGTCTTCCAATCTGTTGGGATACCTGTTGCTGCAGCGGGTATCTTAAACATCAACACACGCAGTTCTTTTCCATTTACAACTGGCGACAACTCAATAATATCGTAGAATGTCATACCATTGGTTGTGTCTCTTGCAATTTCATATTTGAATTTTTCAAGAATACTTTTGTCACCTTTCTTATAAGCAGTTCCTACAACATGTTTAACCTTATCCTTTTCACTTACGCCAAATACAAGCCAGCCATACTGCTGATTCCTAAGATTCGCTTCATTGCTAATTGCCGAAAAGGAACGTCCAATTTTATCTGTATCATAGCCACCTTTTGCCTCTTTGAATTCTACAATTTCATGCTCCCAGCGTTCCATTAACCCCTCTAATATCTCATAGTATTCAACATTATTCGCATTTTTATCATAGTCAAAAAATTTCACCTGCTCACCTTCCTTCAAATTTATACTGTCAGACTTCATATGCTCATCAACTTCCAATCAACACCACCTAATATAATCTAATGTATATTTTTCAGAATGAATCCTACTCTTATAAACATTTCCTAATCCAAGCTCATTTGAAATATCATTAAGTTTTATAATATTATTTTCAGAACAATTTATACCAGCAATAATTCGACTTGTTCTAAGCCCTAAATCACTTACCGATACATTCATGCCTATACTATTATCCAAAGGATAAACTATACGATACTCCTTTTCATGTTCCCACGATTTTGCTTTAATGAATAAATTTTGTAAAAATATAGTCGAGTAAAACTCTACTTGCTCTCTATGCCCTGATGTAATGACTTTCTTAATAGCTTCTCTGCTTTGAAATATTAATGATGCCACTTTAATTCTTTCTGGTTCATATAATACTTCATGTATACAGTCTTTTTTGATTACATCATATTCGACACAAAATCCCTTATGATTATTTGTATAATAAGCCCACATTGGTAAATAATCAATTCCTCAGTATGTGCATCAAACAGCACCCATTCCACCAAATCAAAACAGTCCGGATTATCCTGCAGGAATCTATTAACTGTATGAACTGCTACCTTTGCTGCCAGTTCTACCGGAAAACTGTACACCTGTCGATATAGATGGAAATGTGATTGTTCTGATTCCATTCTCCATTGCCTGCTTCATAGAATTAAAAATAGCAGCTTGCAAGAAGTTCCTCCTCTTTGTTCCTGCCACCATTCCATATCGGTCCAACAGTATGAATTACATAATCACATGGCAAATTATATACCTTTGTAATCTTCGCCTCTCCGGTCTCACATCCATGAAATGTCCTACACTCTGCCAAAAGTTCCGGTCCTGCTGCTCTGTGAATCGCACCATCTACACCGCCTCCACCAAGAAGAGAGTTGTTTGCTGCATTCACTATTGCCTGCACCTCTGTTGCTTTTGTTATGTCTCCCATTAAAGTCTTAATTAAGTACATTTAGTTCCATCCTTTCCAGATATCCGGCTGATAACCAAGTGTTGATTGCTTTCCGTTTCTTACTACTGGTGTTTTAATTACTTGTGGATTCTCAAGCACCTTTTCGAACTTATCTTCATCTGCGATATACTTAATAAGAGCAAGTAAATCCTTGTCCTTACCGTCCCAGTTAACCATATTTTCTAATCCACCATTTGCCTGAGCTACCGAATTAAATTCTCCTTTGCTCATACCTTTTTCTTTCATATCAATGAACTGATACTTTATGCCCCGCTCCTTGAAAAAACGCTCCGCCTTCTTAGTATCATTGCATTTCTTTGTTCCAAATATCTGTATGTTCATATCAATATTCCTTCTCTATCTCGCCATCTATTCCATACATTTTCTTCTGTACGCTTTCTCGATCCCCTAATATGATTTTTATGAGAGCTGCGTCTTGCCTTTTTGTTAAGATGCCTCTCCATAAGCATCTTGTCTATATTTTCATTCGTGTACCACTTACCAGATTGGTGAATAGCATATGCACCCTTCCCAAGTGCCATAGCAGCGACACCATAATCCTGCGATACTACTACATCTCCTTTATGACAAATGCTGATCAGTTTATAATCTACTGCATCTGCTCCTACACCTACTACAATCACCTTGCTGTAATCAGAATACAAGATGTGATTTGTATCACACAGCAATGTGATAGAAATATTGTATTTCTCTGCTATTGTCTCGACAATGCCCACTACCGGACACGCATCTGCATCTACAAATATCTGCATCAGTACATCTCCATTTTTCTTTTAATCAACGTCATAATTACATACTCAATATAATCTTGCTCCACCTGACTTCTTTTCCATCTAATTACATTTAGTGTCTCTTTTGTATGTACTCTAATAAACATATATTAAAGAATGCATATCAGATTTATAAATACCAACCAAATGATGTAATACCTTACTGTATACCTTTATTCTCTAATATAATGAGCATTTAATTCCTAATTTTTTCCAAAATTTCTAAGATTCTTTATTCAATGGCTCTAAAAATATATCATTAGGACTCACTTTATATTTATCAAAAAATTGCTTAATTATTGCTGTTCCTATACCCAATCGACGCATTGAACTTGCTACCTCAAATCCCGAAATATGAAATTTATCATTGAATAAATAATAATAAAGTAATCCTATTGGAATCTCCGTAGCATCTGTTATAACATAAAGATGGCAATCATAATCTCCAATATACTTTTCATCTATAAGTTTCCACGTTGCCATCATAAATTCATTTAAAGAACATATTTCTAATAGTTGTTTATGTGAATATATTTCTTCAAATTTAAATAATTTATTACATCTCGTTATTTTTTTAATTTCACAATTTTCAATATATTCGGCTTCGTAATAGTCTTTTTCATAATGAGTCATTTGCGGTTTACTTTTCCAAATTTTTCTATATATTATATAAGATTGATCATCTTTTGTATAATCAACCACCTCATGCTGTAAATCTGATTTCACAAGCTCTACAGTTTTTTCATCTAACAAATAATTAACAATTTCAAATGCACTTATTGTATTTGGAATATTTTCTGTATAATTAAGTTTAAACAAAATATCCTTTAGTCTCTTAGTCTGATTGTTTCCAATTATGATATACTTTCTTTTTTCAACAGAAGACACCTCACACATTAATACTTCCTGTGGGCAAATGATTTTAGTATACCAATATTCATGAGTCAGCAATGCATCTTTCACTAAATCATTATAATATAGATAATTGCTATCATATAAGCTCTCATCACCCTCTTCTACCAAAATCTTATATGCATATATTTTTCTTTCTTTTGTATTAAAAGCATTCTCGTTTCCAAGACCTCTTATGCACTCATTAATCGTAGGCGCTAAACTAATTCTATTAATTTCTACATTTTCACCCGGTGCAGAATAGTCTGGTGTTTTTGGTCTCAATACAGCTTGTAACCCTTTCCCCACAAATGTAATATGCCATAAAGCAAGCATCATATCACCTCTAATTAATTAAGTATATTCTGAAAAGTAACATCATTCGTCCATTCCAAAATATTCAAATGCTTCATCGGAGTGTTTACCAACATCCAAAAGATTCCCTGCGATTACTATATTAATGACCGGATGCTACTTCAAGAAAGTGCAAAAGCATAATCCATATTGGATGCCTATATTATCTGAATTTTTATGTGTTCCTACATGTTATTATCTCTTTCACATCTACTCTCCTACAGCCAAATTTTCTTTTGCTAAGGGTATATGTGTTATTACCATCAAACATTATCTAATCTCTTTTTTTCATATCTCTATAGTTTTTGAAATCCTGTATCAAATCATTTATAGAAAAAAATTTTTCCACCACGCTATTGCTTATCAAATAATCCATTGCAACTCTAAATACATCGCTTCTTCTTTGACGAAGATACATTGCTTTAAGAGTTGCGTCATAAATCTTAAAGTTCTTAATTGCTCTTTGATTTTGATAACAATGCAAAAATTTGAATTGTTAATATCCTTTTTTATAATTTTCTTTTTACTATTAATCCATGTCTCTACATCTACATCTCCAACAACTTCTTGCAATGTAAGATTCTCCATTTTTAACGATAATATATCTGCAATAGTATTATTTTCCGATATAAGTTTCAATAGAGAAATTGTTTTCATAGGCATATTCACAATCTTTATAATTTCATCTATGTTACTTTGTAAAATAGTGTATTCATCCATTTGCTTCTGTAATAATTTAATCCGCACCATTAATTGATCATATTCTGTTTTTACACTCTTCTTTTTTTCTGAAATAACGCCATTTAGCTGATTTATCTTTACACTTTTTAAATCATTTAGATCCATCAAAACACCTCTTTTGTTTCATTTCAAATTACCAAACCATATAACTACTCATCTCGGCTTCATATTCCGCTCTCATATCACTTTCATATTCTGCTACTTCATCAAGCATGGAATCACAACCATCCAAGAAATTTATCAACGACTTAAGGTATCTATAAACATTGCCAATATCAATGCTTTTTTCATCGAACTTATATTCCAAACTGTATGTTGTTGGATATCTAAACATATCACCATTTTTATCTATCTGATCTATTGTACATAATGCATCACCAACTATTTCAATCATTTCTAAATCGCTATCGGAGGCTCTTGCATACCTCTCAATTACAGGCTTAACATTTTTCCATAAATCCTTCTTTATCAAATGGCTCCGCCTTTTGGAATTAAATACCTTTAACGGCACACCTTTTTCTACTCTACTGTAAAACAACCTTTTTAAGCATAATTCTATTGTATTTCTAAACATAAATATTAATGGATAAATCTTTACCTCTGGTAAAATGTTTTGATCATTATAAATGTAATCTATAACCAAATTATATCCTGTTATCTTTACATGAAATCCTTCATCAGATACTCTTTGCCATAGATAACAATTCCCTATGCCATGAGATGCAAAAACAAAGAATTCTGATTTTAAATTACTATCAAATGCTTCTAATATTTTCCCATTTTGTATACATTTATAAACCAAACTAAATGCTTGTACCAAATTATTAGCCACATCAACATTATCCAAAAACATATCACTGTATTTTGAAAGGAACTCATCTCCAAAAGGAAATCTAAACATATCTGATTTACTGTCAACTTCTTCTAACGAATAGAGATATTCTTTCAGCCACTTCTTTTCGACATCATCTAAAAATTCTTCATTTCCAACTTCGTAATAGTTCTTAAAAAGCATAGACAAATCATGGCAACATCTTTCAAATATTTCCTGAACACACTTTTTATTGTTACATATTCTACAAATTAAAGCTTTTAATCCTAATTCAATACTTTGACGAAGCAAAAAAATCCCCGCCAGAAACCACATATCCGATTTAACATTATCATGACCACTATCAATCACTTCTTCAAATGTCTTATATCCACACTCATAAAAATCAAGAGCTAGTTTTTTATAATCTTCAAAGCAATTATGGCTCCATTTAATTTCTACAACGTTTTCACTGTTTTCTATTTTCCAAAAATCCATATTTTTATAAGGCCATAAAAATAACTCATTTTCCAATACAGTTCTCCTTTAAATGTAATTCCCCTATTGTGATTAATTACAGATTTAATTCTATATAACAAATCTACATCATAAATTTCTTTATAATTTCTCCAGCTTTTTCCACTTTAAAGTCTATCCCTTGCAATACTGATTTATCAAACTTTGCTTCCAATACAGATTTTTCTCCATTCTGTGCATGAACAATCACATATCTTACCGGTAAAAGTGCAAACAAATCACGTGCTACTCTGATTGTGCATGCAGCCACATATTCATTGTATAATTCCGAATTTGTTCCGTCTGATACCATATCATTATGCTGGTTTATCTGGAATTCGACCTCCATAGATTTAGGATTGTCCGTACCGAATTCAAATTGACTTCCATAATCTAGCAGATCATCTACTGGTCTCATTTTCTCAATGGTTTCTAGATATGCATCTATATCTCCGGACAAAATTCTGTGAGAAATTCCCTTCAAAAAATTCCATTTATCTTGTTCCATAAACACGTCATCTGCAGTTGTGCTTACTAAAAGTTCTGTCCAATCCACTGGCTCATCACTTTTTAGATACAAATTTCTGATTTCATCCTCGGAAATCAATTTGGGAACATTATCCATTATTTCAGTTTCGTTGTAGGTTCTTTCTTCAGGTTCCTGTATCACTTCATTCTTCACAAATCCAAAATTTATGTTTTGTTCTTGCGGATTCAAATAGGATTCGATACTATCATTAATTTCATATTCCTGAATAGGCTGTAAATCTCTATTCGTATTCTGATTATAGTATTGATTTTGAACGTTTCTTTGTGTGTTAGCTTGTCTATTTCCGCCCAGTCTTTTTGTGTCGGTGTAATAAATACCGCTTCCTGGTATACCAACACTTGTGGTCACTTGTCCTTTGGTATTTATTGTCTTATGATATCCTTTTCCACCTACGCTTACACTCATGCCAGTTTTTCCAAAGTTTAACTTAACACCTTTGCACAATGTAACACTTTTTCTAAATCGTAATCCCATAATTTCACATCCTGTCTATTACTACAATTGTTTTATCATCATCTGATCCATTGCTTCTTGCTTTATCTGCAATTTTTTGCATTGTTTCCTTGTTTATATCATCAAGTATAAAATCTTCAAGTTCATCTGTTGATACATACTCATGTATTCCATCTGATGTTAGCAGTATTCGTTTACACTGATTCAATAGAGAATATTCGTTCACGCAAATACCTGCCGCATATTTTAGATTTCCACCACCCAAACAATAGGTTATCTCATTCTTATTGCATGTATCTGCTTCTTCTATCTGCCCTCTGTTCAACAACCACTGATATGTTGTCTGATCTTTTGTAAACTGTTTTAAATAGCTGCCCTGCAAGCCATATACTCTTGTGTTTCCAACATGAAAAATAAAGCAAGTATCTGGTAATAAAATTATTCCTGTAAGCGTAGTTGCCATATTTTCTTTACCTAGAAATTGCTTTGCATATTCCAATAGACCTCTATTACAGTTTTCTATAAATTGATGCAGTTCTTCTGCTGTAACATCCTCTATATCAATTTTGTCAAACTGCTTCAACACATATTGGCTTGCTAACTCTCCACCTGCATTACCACCTACACCATCTGCAATTGCTACCAAAGCTCTGGAATTTATCTGTGTTTCAGAAAATGAGTCAGATATAATATGCTCGTTCAATAATGCTGCATCTTCGCATATTGCTTTTTTATATCCTTTTTCCGAATAAATCGTTATATTCATTTATATTGTGACTATCCTCTCTTAATTATATTTTTTATTCTTGATTCGGAAATCTCATCAATATTTATACCAACCTTACTCAAACTATTTCGTAACTCTTCCATATTTGAGGGTTTAAACATATTTTTCCCATATTTCCTATAAAAATTTCTAATTGTATTGTCTCTTATCTCACGCTTATTTTTTTCCTTTACACTTGAAGGAGCTTCTTCTTTGTCAGTATACAATGAAAACTCATCCAAAAATGCACTCCTATATTTTGCAAATAACAACAATCTATTTAAAACATGTTTATATAATTGAATTAGTTCTTCCGCCTCAATATGGCTATCGGGCTTTTCAATAACTTCTTTCACCATATCTTCAGTATTACTAACTCTTAGAAAATCTAAAAGCAAGACAATTTTAAATTCTGGTTTTTGCAATTTATCCTTTAATGATACCAATATAGAATATTCTTTATATAGTCCGTTAGTTTTACGAGATATTATTTCTGAAAGATTTAATTGCTTTTGAAGCAATTCCTGTATCATTTTCTCATTCTCATAAAACTCCTGTACTATATCTGAACCTATAAAGTTATACTCAAAAAAAGAATAACCCTCATCATTATAGATTGAAGACAATTCATTTTTTACTTTTTGAAATGCTGTGACACTATTCTCACATAGCTCAATTCTTTTTGTTATTTCATCATTCATATTTATCAACTTTCTCAACTAAGCCTCAATGTTCTCTATTATCACACTTTAATGAATACGTCATATTTTCATTAACTATGGACTCCACCACAATTTCGCAGTCAGAAAATAGCTCATGGTCAAACATATACCTAGAAAGAGGATTAATAAACATACTCTCAACAATGTTACCAATTCCTCGTCCACCATTATCCAAGTTTCCTATTGCCGCATTTAATAATGTGTCATGTGCTTGCTCTGACAATACAAGCTTAATTCCTTTATCTATTTTCAAGTTGTTAATTATACGATTTATCTGAGAATCAAGAATTTCTCCAGCAACACTTTCTCTTATAAAATCAAACACAACAATGTTTTCTCCGATTCGATTCAGTATTTCCGGTCTTCCCAATTCCAATTTAAAATAATGCTCTATGCCTTCTCTTACTTTAGACTGTACTTCTTCATAGGACATATCAGAAGAAACAACCTGCTTACGCTCACCGCTGGCAGTTGTCTGATATATTCCGAGATTACTAGTAAAAATAATGATTGTTTCTGAAAAATAAACTGTATTACCTTGCCCATCAGTCATTCTTCCATCTTCCAGAATTTGAAGGAACTTATCTAAAATAGACGGATGTGCCTTTTCTATCTCATCAAACAACAGTATAGAAAAAGGATTATTTTTTACCGCATTTGTCAGCTGTCCGCCTGCTTCATATCCAACATATCCCGGAGGTGCTCCAAGTAATTTCTGATCACTATGTGATTGTCCATACTCACTCATATCAAATCGAATGCAGCATTTTTCATCGCCGAATAACTTTTCCGCCAGAGTCTTTGCTGTCTCTGTTTTACCAGTACCAGTCGGACCTGCAAAAAATAGTACTCCCTTTGGCTTTCCATGTGATGCTGTTTGAACTCCCGACATGCCTGTTACTGCACGTTTAATAATATCAAGGGTTTTAACTATCGCATAATCCTGTCCCTTTACTCTTTTTCTAAAATCTTCTTCCGCTGTTTTCAATTCAGAAATGCTTAATTTATTCCATGGGTTATCCTTAATTCCATACTTATATAAATCAATAACATCACACATATCTTTAATATGTATTCTTTCATTTTTACACAATCTTCTTAAACCATTTAATTCTGTAAAACTGAATCCTTCTGTCAATGCAACAAATCTATCCTGAATCTTTTCAAGTTCACCTGGATTTTCGTTATAGTATGGAAACTCATCTACATAAATATCACCTGCAAAAAAGGTTGGAAAATTGTCGCCTTTTACAAGCAATTCCCGCTCTTCCTTTTCAGGAGTTCTTAATGTTATTGTTTTTACATTCGGATTATCCAAATAAAACCATGCCGGTATATCATTAATTTTATTAACAATAAGTATGACCAGATTTTTTAAAATTCCCTGTTCTGTTTTTACATCTTTTCCCTCTAAAGAGGCTTGCATTAATACGGTAAAGCTGTCAACTTCAGACTGCTCCATATTATCCGGCGAAGTTATATATCTTGAGGCAAAATCCATTATTACAGTAGTAGCCTCTTGGTTCTGCGTTATAGCTGTTCTTGTAAGTCTTGCTGCAGTTGCATTTCGTCCTCTAAACTCTGCCGCAATACAGCCGTCAGCTACATTAGCCTGTACTAACTGTGCAAATTTCTGGATATATCCTTCCTCACAATTATTATAAAATCCCCTAATACTATCGTAGAATACAATATTCTGATATCCTTCATTTTTTAAATGATAATGCAAATACTCGGTTAGTCTCAATATACTACCCTGTTGCATACCGTCATCTCCGGAATATTGATATTTATCCAGCACATTACCTTCTAATATTACAATTGGCTTTATTCTGTCAAAAATATCAAGTTCCTTTTGCCACTTAGGAGTAAAATCGCCCATTTATATATCCTCCTTAAAATCTAAATTCTTTATTATGAATGCCAACCGATATAACCTCATTATTTATCATAAAATTTTGAATCTCATTATGATTTCCTCTAATATATTTTTCATACTTATCACGATACTGATCACTTAATATATGAATAATTTGATTAGATGAACCTCTGAGAAATGCACCATCATTCAGTTCTTCCTTATATTCGCCATCGATTAGCACTGATATTCTGTCTAATAATTTTATTTGAGCTTCACTTGTCAATTCTTTTATTTGGTAACCTGTATATAAAATAACATCTTGTGAAATGTCTGCAACCCGTGTCAGTAAATTTGTCAGTTCATCTGCCTGTTCCACCGGATCACCTCCAGTAATAGTAAATCCATCAATCTCGTGCTCTGATGCAACAATACGAATTAATTTTTCAACTTGCTCAATCGTAACAAAATATTTTTCATCAGCTTTCCAAAGTTCCGGATTACTACAACCTTTACATTTATGATGACATCCAGCAAACCATATTCCAATTCTATTTCCAGGTCCAAGCACCTTTACAGGATAAAGGATTCTTGCTATATACATTAAACATTCCTCAATATCAAATATGCAGCCCCTGATTGTCTGCTACCATTTGTTTCATTTCCACCTAAACCTATTTCATCATCTATATGCAGTTCTGTTTTTCCGGTTATCTTTTGATTATTTACAAAAGTAAAATTTGTATTGCTAAGATTTTCTATATAAACCTTGTCGTCATCTTTCATAATTTTGGCATGTTGTCTGCTTACATATGCTTTATCAGCAAGATATTCTTTCATTTCATTTTCTCTTCCTAATATCTCAGTTCCATCTTTAATTTCATATGCATATTCTCCATCTAACGATGTCATTACATATTTGCACGTATTGTTCCCACTTTGTAATATTGGTGCTATATCCGAAATGTCTTCTCCACACTCAACACATTTCTTTGCTGTTGCTGAATTAATACAACCACAATCGCAGATTCTTACATATTTTTCTTCCACATTTTCAGATGTATTCTCCTGAGCAGTAATTTTTGCCTGTTCAGTCGCTTCATCAGTAGCTTTTACACTTGTCAGGTCAGTCTCGCATCCAATACATTCAATCATATTGGGTTTGTTATGCATACCGCATACCGGACATATCTTGAACTTTTCCATATAATCACTCTTTTCTTAGTACCTGTTTTCTTGTCTCTGTCTGTTTTTTGCTTGCAGTTTCAAGCACATCAACTTTATCTGTCATATTAAAATCACTTACATTTATAATTTGTGCATATTCTTCTGCTGGTGGTAACATAGAAATCCTATTCATCAATACAACACCTTTTTCTTTAAGTCTCCTCTCAATTTCCGGAAATTCATCACAAAATTCCACCATCTCATCACACAATACAGAACTTTCCTCTTCAGAAGGTTCTCTATCACAAGTGTCTACTCCACCTAACTCCATTGATATCTGCCCATTAGCCGCATATGTAACATTAACAACTGAACCTTCGGAGAAATGGTATAGTTCATTTCGGAACTTTCTTCCACTCTTCTTAACCACTTCTCTGCTTCCTACCACATTATAGCCCATATCACGCATAACCTGATCCAAGCTCTCTGATATATATTGCTGTTCTTCTATTTTCGCACTTTGCGATTCCAGTTCTGCAACTTCATGTCTTAAAGAATTCAAAGAATCCATTGAGAAAGTAAATGAAATCACAGGCATTCCTAAATACTCACTATAATATCTATGTTTTGATACAAGTTCATCAAATTCTTCTCCATATTCTTTGATCTGTTCTTCATACGCTTTACATCTTTTTATATATGGAAGAACTGTCATAGCATAATAATTATCAATAAAACTATCGTCTGTTATTTCCTGTGCTCTTTTTAGAATTGCAATGCCTTCTTTTTGCAAATCAGAACTGATATTAAGGCTCTGTATTTCATGCAATACATCTTTGATTTTTGCTTTTTGACTTTCTAAGTGACTATGTGGCTTTACAATTTCATCATCTACTCTTATCGACATGCCATCAGTAATGCTATCCTCTATATTCTTTGACAATACATCTTTTATTTCATTACTTTGGCTTTCATATTGTGCAACAATTTTCCTTGCAGTTTCTTCTACTGTTTTAACCTTGGAATTAAATACTTGCAGGTTTTCTAATCCACTTTGTTTACTTAAACCAGCAGATTCTTGAATGATCTTCTCAATTTGTGTTATTGAGTTTCGAATACTCTGTTGTACCTCATTTCCAGCTCCGACTCTGTCTACCAACATATCAATGCTTGTTGTTGCAGTGCCTAGTCTTTCTTTTAATGTTGCAAGCTCTCCTCTATGTTGCTGTAGCTTGTCCAATTCTCGCTTTGTCTTTCGTTCTCGTTCTCTTGCTTCCGCTAATATTCTCCGTTGTTCCGGAGTAAGTGTATATCTAGCCGATTTTGGTCCACTCATTTTTCATCACTCCTCTAACAAATCATATTCTTCATAACGTTTAACTGGAATACTATATTTTCTTGCATATTTCATTGCGGCACTACCTGCATTACAATATATAGTTACATCTTTACTAGTTGAACCAAATATACTAGAATACATTTCACTTATATGTTCACATTCATCAGGTATCCTGATATGACATTTCCCGATTCCGCCAAAAGCATCATAGTCAATATTTTTTACACTCTTAGGAATGTCAACTTTTGTTAAACTCTTGCAAAATACAAATGCACTATAATCTATGCTTGTGATCCCATTTGAAAATAATATTTTTTTTAATTTATCACAATGAGCAAATGCTAATGAAGGTATTTTCTTTACTTTAGACGTTATATGTATATTCTCTAATTCAGAAAAACAAAATGCCGCTTCTTCAATTACTGATAAATTTTCTGGGAGAATTATTGAATTTATACCACTTCCACCAAATGCTCTTGCTCCAATTACATCTAATTTCTCAGGAAGAACAACTTTTTTAACATTCTTGCAATTTTCAAATGCTTTGTTACCTATTTTTGTGACTAATAAATCATTTATTCTATTTGGAATTACTACAACATCTAAATTTTCAACCCCAATATAATGTTTTATTGTTATCTGACCATCCACTTCTTCATAATCAAATAATGTATCCCAGTCATATTTATTGGCTTTATCATTATTATCTCTGATTTGCATTTCAACATCTGAATCAATATCTGCCACAAATTCTTTTGCTGTATCAATTTTTTTCATTATCGGACTGCTTGATAATATATCAGATATTGCTTTATTCTCTATTTGAGAATCATTAGGATTTTTATCTGCAGCCGCATCTAATAATTTTGCTATTTTACTAGCTTTTTCAGCACTTGCGATATATTCTTTTACTTTTTCAGATTGATTAATCTGAGAAATTGTCTCCAATTGTTTTTCCAATAGAGAGACTCTTTTTTCAAGATTTTCAATTTTTAAAAGCAATTCCTTTTCTTCCATACTCTCTCCTTATATTCTTCTTTTATTTCACTATACATATTTATGTTTATTTCTTTTTCCGAACGAATTCTATCCTTGCAATCTGCTTTCAGCTTACACATTTTCTTTGAAATTTCCCCTATTGTATGATTTTCAATTTCATTTGAGAGTTCATATTCAGTTGCAATCTCTTTGACTTTTAATACTAAATCCATGTTCTTATCTGCAGATTTTTTCGCATATAATAATAGCAGCTCACTCCCAGAACATTTGTCTAACAACGCCAATATCTTCTCCATCTGTTTTCCATCCAAATAAGCACTTTGTATCAAGGTAATAATTCTATTAATTCCCTTAATCTGTTTCTCATAATACTTATTTAAGCTATATATCCATTCTTTTTCTTGTTGAATATTCCGCTCTTGCTTATATTCAACAATCTTATATCCTATATAGCAAAACGCAGGTGTACTCAGTGCAGGAGTAACTATAATAAATAATGCATCATCTTCAAAGTTATCCTCCGAAACCCCTGATACATATATACATGTAAAAATTATTACCATAATGCATATTGGAAAAATAAATTCAGAAATTTTCTTCTTTTTTCCAATGCAAATCCAGCAAATCATGCTAATAATCCAAATAAAATATGAAATTATCACATATACTGGTAATGACCATATCGAGATAAACAGTATAATAGGATACATTATACAAATAAATCCTATTGCTATTAATTGTAGTATTTCAAACCAATGCATATTTTTCTTCTTTCAACTAATTATCGTCTTTTCCCAACAGAACAAGTTGTTCTAACTTGCTTTAAGTCTTCTACTAATTGAGTTCGTTTAAAAGAAACACTTATAATATGTTGTTCTGTTAATTCATCCTTTATATCAGTAAGTGTAGGATTTAAAAATACCTTATCCCGCAAATTATAATAATATTGTTTCAGCTTTTTCCAATAGGCTTCATCATCTATAATCAAAGAATTATCCGAATTATTTTCTTTCTTTTTCTTCTTAGCTAGCCAATCATTAAGGATCTGCTTATTAACTTTATCCTTATTTATCACTTCTATAAGCGAATTGTAATCAAAATAAATATCATCTACTTTGGAATATTTATTATTTGAAGCTACCATTAATACCTGTTCAATACTAGATTGTGAAAAGCTAGAATCTAATCTGCTTAACAGCATAAGTATCTTTATCTCAGGTTTATTTAATAACTTCCGTATATTATATAACTGCTCAACATACTCACTCTTCTCAAAGGCAAGTTCGTAAAGTTTTGAATATCTACTATTGATTTGCTCTAGCTCATTTTTTAAAGAAATATTTGAGCCATACAATTTCACAAACAAATCATATGATGATTTTTCTTCTATTTCCGATATTCTTTTGCTTAATTCACTATATGACTCAATATATTTCAATATATTAACCGACCTTTCTAGATTATCCTTGGATAGCCTCTCTCCAAGCATTTAACTCTTTCTTTTTGCCCAATGCTAATAGCCAGCTTTCAAATTGCACATCCAAATTATCATCATAATCTATAAGTCTATGACACGCTTCTTCAAACTTATCATATGAATCATCTAATAGAGACTTCATATAATCCGCAAACTCTCCAACAGTTCTGAACTCTTTTCCATCAAACTGCATAAGTTTTTGTCCTGATAACAAATATGCCATTAAATATAGATTTTTCTTTTTCAGACGTGGACTATCAGCTAATTTATCCCCGTCTTCCAAACCTTTCACAGCTTCTGAAAGTGCCTTATTTTTTCCGGCTTTTATTTCAACATATTTTGAAAGCATTTTTTCACTAAGTATTTCATGATAATAATTTTCACTACTTGAATCATTTTTCCAGAGTTTTTCAAGAACTTCTCTTCCAAGAGCCGGCAGTCCCTGATATATATGTCCTTTCCAGTAAAAATCTGTAGTCTGAGGATTTAATTTATACAACAGATTCCAGAATATCATGTCATCTCGTCCGTTTACACGTGTTGCTTCTTCCTCTGCGTCTATACAGAAGCCAGCAATTTCAGGATTACAAGCCTTAAAAAATCCAGACAAAATTCCCCTAAACAATTGTTTCTTTCCTTCATTCCAGTTTATGGCAAGAGCTTTTGTAAGTTCAGATACTTCTACATAGGTTTCACCCATAAATTTATATGGATTCATATCTCCTACCTTAGAGTTACCAATTCCTTCCCCTGGAATAACTTGTTTAACTCCTTCACACCACTTTTTGACCTCTTCATATGTCCATCTTCTGTTAGGATTTGATTTGTTCTTTCGATTTGTAATGTCATAATATGTACATGCTGCAATCAAATTCTGTAATTCTATCGGCATATCATCAGGAAATGGTATTCTTTGTACTGATATATACTGTTCGATAGCATCTTGTTCCATATTGTTATATGGAGTATATCCACAGAACAGCTCATACAATGTTATTCCCAATGAATAATAATCAGACTCTTCCAAAAATAAATTTCGAAATGTTTCCGGTGCCGAATACTCCGGTGTCATTCCAGTTTTTGTTACAATAATAGTATTATTGTCCTCTCTTACAGAGCTGATACCAAAATCAATAATAGCAACATCTTTCTGATTATCCCCCACCATGATATTCGATGGTTTTAAATCTTTATGCAAAATACCATTATCATGAAGTACCTTTAATCCCTCATTCAGGCTTGGTATAATATCATTCTTTAGCTGCTCGAATGTATATTTTCTTCCTTGCAGACTGCCATATTTATAGTACGGAATTATTTCAACAGGATACCCATTTATCTCTCCTGTCTCATAAATTGCAGCAACATACTTAGATCTGATGTTCATAAGTTTATTTGCAATTTACGGCTTTATAGCAACCTTTCTCCTATATACCTTTGCAACATACTGTTCATTTTCACATTCAGTTAAATATAAATCAGCTTCGCCTGTAACAATATCCATTTTTTTAATAACAGAGTACTTTCCGCATAAGACACTCCCCTCTGTAATTGAAGAAGATATTCCTGCCACCTCAGCATTTATTACAGTTGCGTTTCTACCCTGATTTAATGCCGGATTTATAACAGTTGCATTATTTCCTGCGATTTCTCTATTAATCTGCGTTTCATTAGCCATTTCAAATTCTCCTTACTTAATATGCATTTTACCATCAATAATAGTAACCATATTATTCTGCATCATATAATCAATAGTATCGTTCATTGCTTTTGCGATTTTAGGTCCCATTCTGTCATATCCAAAAATGCTTGTTACTTCTGCGCACAATGCATCTTTGTCAATTCCATATGAATGCTTTATTACTGTCATCATGGCATCCGCAATTTCCATTTTGGAAATATACTCAATGTTTCTATCTTGTGCACCATTAGGAATTCTTGCTTTTACATCTGTAAATGTCTTAAAACGTACAAATCCATCTTCTATTACAACTTCATTTGCCATAACATTCTCTAATGCCTGGTCAATTGTATATCTGATAGGCTTCGTCGCTTTTTCATTTCCAAATGCACTTGCTAATCTACGATACAACAAATCTAGATGTATCGGTTGTTCTACTTCAACAACTGCTCTGATTCTTGCAGACAAATTTTCTAAATTTCCCTTGTTATAATCAAATACAGCAGTTCTCCAGTCCCCTATGCGATAGTACGGAAAATTCAGTTTAGATGGTTCAACAGATGTTTTCTGCAAAAACTCCACTTCTACACTTTCCTCTTTTTTCTCTGGAAAGGATACCTTTTCTTTATTGGCAGATTCTTGATAGGTATTAATTGCATTTTCAATAAAATCCAATAATCTCTTTTGCTCACCAACCTTATTATTTATCCATTCTGTTGACCATACCCTGAACATCTTCCATCCCATCTGTTCCAGAACCGACTTTCTCAGATGTTCTCTATCTCGGGTTGTCCTAGCCATATAATAAGAATTTCCATCGCATTCAATTCCTGCCACATAGCACCCCAGATATTTCGGATGTTCAACTGCTATATCAATTTTGTAGTCTGAGTTTCCAACATATTGTTTAACGTGATACCCTTTACTTGTAATGAATCTTGCAACACCATTACAGAACTCATCTGTTTCATATAATACATTAGAACTCTTATGCGGATGCAATACCGCACTACCTTTTATAGCAAATTCTATATAATCCTTGAGCATCCTTATGCCCTCTGATTTTGTTTTACTTAAGTCAATATCATATGGCATAATTGAGCCAACCAATTTTATATTATGCTTTGCTCTTGTTATGGCAACATTTAGTCTTCTTTCTCCACCTTGATGACCTAATGGGCCAAAACGCATATACATTCTTCCATTAGGATCTTTTGCATAACAAATGCTGAAAATAATGGTATCACGTTCATCTCCTTGAACATTTTCCAGATTTTTTATAAAAAATGGTTCTTCTTTGTCTTCAGAAAAGAATTTTTCATACCTTGGATTTCTTTCCCTAAATTTTTGAACAGCTTCTTCAATAGTTGATTGCTGTTTCTCACTAAACGCAATAATTCCAAGAGAACGATCATCATGCTTATCTATATGTTCTTTTATAAGTTCAACACATTTATTTGCCTCTTGAATATTACATCTTCCTGCATAAGTTCCATTTTCTACATACACATATTCAACCCCTGAATCTGCTGCTACAGTATTGCTGCTAGGAAATGTTATCAATTTATTTTTGTAGATTTCCTGATTAGAAAATGCAATTAAATCTTCATTTCTGCTTCTGTAATGCCATAATAAAGATCTATTCGGCAGACTATTAGTTGCTTCCTCTAGAATAGAATCATATATAACATCATCCTCTTCCTCATCAGAATCATATTCTCCATCTGTATTATTGGTACTTGCTGCAAAAAAGCTTGTAGGTGGTAACTGTTTGCTATCTCCAGCAATAATCACCTGCTTTCCTCTGCAAATTGCACCTATTGCATCTTGAGGGAATATCTGTGATGCCTCATCAAATATTACCATATCAAACTTATATGTCTCTGCTTCCAGAAAATATGAAACCGACAATGGTGACATCATCAAACAAGGTTTTAATTTCAATAGCAGATTTGGAATTGTCTTGAATAATTTCCTTAACGGCATAATCTTTCTTTTTTTATTTAATTCATGTAACAATACTCCCATTTCATCTGTCGCGCGATTAAAATTATTTCTATTAGGCATATCAGAGATCAACTTTTCCCTAATACGCATTTGAGCAACCGGCAACTGATGATCATCTAATTCACAAAATCTTTCAATTTTGCTTTCTTGTATACGTGCCCTAAATTGCGCAACTGCATCATCTCCTGAACAATTAACTTCGATCCACTTCAAATAAAACATTTTCATAAAGCAATTCACTAATGTTCCAGCTTTATAATATGAATCTTCTGCTCCCGTAACAAATGACTCAAGTCCGGCTTCACAGCATTTTTTTCTGCTGTCCCGGAAATCAATCCATGTATCTAAGGTTGCCAGCTGTTCTACACAATTTGTCCATCTCACAAAAAGCCTTTTTAAATCCATACCAATAAAATCGACTGTTTCATCAAATAAACTGCAGATCCATTTGTATTCAGATTCGCAATTGAGCAGATTCTTTATATCGTTCTCAATTTCTTCATGCGAAATTCCTAATGTATCACACCCCAACACATTCTTGAGAAATGATTTTCCACATTGTAACTGGTTTGCTAACTCCTTTATCTTCAAACAGTTATCAACAAGTGTGATTATATTATTCCAGTTTGTTTTCTGATCATCAAATAAAATGCCAAATATGCTTTTATACACTGTCTGATTCTCAGATAACATTTTTTTGAATTTCTGTTCACTCTGCAATTTTTCCAAACATTCAATAACATCAACTTTTTCGGTTTCAGATTTAACAAAAGACAATATATTATCATTTTCACTCTGTAATTCATCACAATTGTATAATAAGCCTTCTACCTGTTTTTGAAGTTCATCACATCTGATGCTTACAATGTCTACACCTGATAACTTTCCACACAAATCTTCAACAATATTTCTTGATGATTCCTCTGAGTACTCTAATTTCAATGGGTGATCTGGTGAACTCATCATATTTCTCACTTCATCCGGAACTTTATCAAACATAGCCTTTAACGCATCAACAACTTCAATTCCAAGCTCAATTTCCTGCAAATTGCTCATATCCTTATTGGCGGTGTCTCCTAAGAATTGTCGCAATTTTTGCTCTGCATTTTGCTTTTCTTCATTCACTTTGACATATTTTATAATCTGCTCAATTAATGCATTAAGTTCTGAAACAGTAATATTTTCTGGTTGTAGGAGCAATATTTTAATATCATCATACAACTTATACACTCTATTCCAATCATCCAGTTCATTAGATATATCTCCCAATGCTGACGAAATAGTTTGTTCTTCAAAAATGCTGTTTAAGCCCAGCTCGCCTATTGACATATATAATTTATTCAACAAATCGCTTGCAACGAGGAAATAATTCCTATCATCATTATTATATTTCTCAATATAAATTAGTAATTTTAAGCCAACATCATCCAATGAATAACATTCCCTATATGCTTCTCTGTCCTCTCTGATTTGCATAAAGTCAGAATTAATGCCACAGAATTTTCCGCCCATAATCTTGCGTAATATCTCTTCATTTTCAACAAACCACTTTTCAATTTCTTTGATTGTTTGCACTTTTTCAAGCATCAAAATAATAGCATCTGTTCCCTTTAATGCGGCAGAAGCATTGTGATATAGACCTTTTAATAATTTCATATCTTCCCGATATGATTTTTTAAAAATCTTAAAGAAGACTTGATATTCTGAACGAAAACGCCCCAGCAATTCCATATATGCTAATTGGAATACTTCATCATTCCATTCTTCCTCAACTTCTCTTTTTAATTTGCCATATGTATTTGTCTTTTCAATGCACAATTCATATTTTTCATTAAAAATATCATTCTGCTGATCATCAGACCACCCTGTTCCCGGCAATATGTCTCTGACAAGCAAATTACAAATTTTTATATAACTCTGAATTTCTTCATACCTATCCGGTAGTTCCCTTACATGAGCAACTTTATCTCCCACAGAGCTTTGAATTTCTTCATATAATTTCTTAACAGTAAGATATTTTTTATTTTTTTCTTCAATGCATTTGTTTAGTTCATTGAAATTATACTCGTTTATTTGTCCATATCCTGCTACCTCTGTAATATTGAAATTATCCCTAATTCTCTCTATTATCTCTAATTTACTGCTTGTAGCTATTAGCCCTTTAATCGTAGATACCTGAGAACTCAATGTACTATATTCTTCTATTGTCTGAGCACATTCCTCTGTACTAGTTTCAAACCACTTGTCATCTACTAAATATTTTTCATCAAGGATTCTATGTAATCTGTATTTGCCGTACAAATCACAAATGGTATCCGGATGTTGCACATTTATAGAATCACAGAACTCGTCAATTTCATGTAAAATTCTATCAAAAGCTTCATACAAGCTGTTAATTGATTGTGCTTTTTCAGTTACTTCAAGTACATATCTGTTCCAATCGTACTTTTCAATTGTCAGATTTGATTCTATGATTTCTTTTGTTTTTTTAATTTTGTTTAGTTTACTTTCAGCATCAGTCAAATAGAAACCTGATGTAAAAAGTTCATCCAGATATTTTCTATTACTAATTACAGCAGCTTCCTTTTCAGCCAGTTCCTTTGCTATATTCTGGGCTCTGCTCAATATATCATTATCATCAATCCATCCAGTTGGAATTGCTTCACTCTCTGAACATTTCTTAATTAATTCCAAATACACAGAAATATTCTCAAGATTTGCAATTACCTGCACATTATCCGTATTATCAATCTTTTCGAAATCATCAATAACATTTTTTATATTATGTAATGTATGAGTCAGTTTTTCGTTTATTTGATTCGTTAAATCATATGTTACATTTACTATATTGGTTCCATTCCACGGATTCTTATACCATTGTTCCCCTAAATTATTTTTTGCCTTATCAAAATCTGCCACAAGCAGACCAAGCCTGTTTACTTGATCTTTTGTCATGTTCTCTACTGATTTAATTTCCAGTGGTAATTCTATTGTATCCTCTAATGCCACTAAAGCCCCATATACTTCATAGAGGCTCATTTCCAGTGGCATTTTTTCCTCATGAATATCGGACACATATTGTCCCAGAAATTCCTTTAAGGTATCTAATTCTGTCAGTTTAGCAGTTTCCTCTGCTTTAACCTTAATCGGGCTTAACTCAAGGCTTTTCGCAAGCTCATCTAAAACCTCTTTTTTATTTGCTTTGTAATTATGCAACGCCAAACAAAAATCATCCAAATGCACTTCTGAAAGACGTTTATAAACAACTTCTAGTGCAGCTGCTTTTTCAGATACAAATAAAATTCTCTTACCATCTGCCAGCCCTTGTGCAATAATATTTGTTATCGTCTGGCTTTTTCCGGTTCCAGGAGGTCCTTGCATAACAAAACTTACGCCTTTTTGTGATAACAATATTGCATCTTGCTGGCTAGAGTCAGCGTTAACAACCTGATATGTGTCTATCGACGGAATACTATCATGACCATAATTATAAAGTTTCTCTGGTATCTCATCCAATTCACTGTTCTCCCCTGCAAACGCACGGATGATAGGATTGCTCTTTACGTTATCCTCATTATTGCACAAATCCTTGTACATATTTATTTTTAAGAAAGATACCAGACCTAAACTATTTTCGCGAATTACTCTCCAACCTTTTCTATCAACCAGTTTCTCCATGCTATCCATAAATTCATTAAGAGATTCTTCATCCGGATCAAATGTTGGAAGTGTTATGCCATAATCACGCTCAAACAAATATGCTAATGTTGGATTTACAACTATGTCATCATCATATTTTTTTAATATATAAGGTGTATTTATTGATTCCAGCACCAAAGAAACTGGTACCAAAATTAGAGGTGATTTTATCCATGGCGACGATGTATCATTCTTTTCCTTCCACTCTACAAAGCCTGATACCAAGTATAAAATATTTGTTCCCTGCTCATCTAAAGCCAGTCTTGACTTAGATCTCATCTGTTTCAAAGTCTTCTGTCTCTCTAAAATGCTTCCATCCGCCTTTATATCTCCAATATTAACAGGTATAGGACAAGACAGAGTTTCTAATAATGACAATACAGAATAAGTTCTAATATCAGAATTTTTATCAACAGGGCTCTGAAAAGTTAACTCTTCTTCATTTACTGCAATTCTATTGAATAATTCTTCAAATTCAGGTTCAACCAACTTAAGCGTTGCTCTTTTAGTCTCCCTGTAGTTTATCATTTTATTTCGTTTTCCCAAGTCAAGAAGCTGATTTTGCCAATATCCAAATTTTTTATCTAATAAAGCTTCACTCATGTCATCATCTCCTATCCTTGTTAACATCTACTATTTGAACAACATCTCCAATATCACATTGAAGAGCATCACATATTTTTTCAATAACTGTAAGTGTCACCGGTTCATTATTTGTCATTTTAGCCATAGTCCCTTTACTAATTTTAGCTTTATTACACAAATCACCTTTGTTCATTTCTTTGTCAATCAATAGTTTCCATAGATTATTATATGAAATCGCCATGAAATGCCCTCTTTTCTCTCGTCTCAAAATGATTAATATAGAATTGTCGCGCACAATTCTATGCATTTTTAATTTGTCGAACAATTTATATAGATAGTATAGCACTTTGGGTCTATTTTTTCAAACCTATAGATTATTTTTTTATACCCTTATAAGACTATTACATCAAGTAACCATATTACGATTACGATGCATACATACATTTTACCTTCCTACAAAATCTTAATGGTCGCTCAAAAAGCGACAAAAAAAGAGTCTCAATACGAAGCTCTATTTTATATTCATTTCCAATTCTTTCAATTTTTCCAAACTTTCATGATACTTTTTTATAGTATTTTGAGTCAGCCACTCTTCCCTATTTGTTATTGTTCCGTCCTGCTTATCTCCCTCAAGATATATACTTAAATCCAATATCCAGCCCGATAACTGCATAATTTCTTCAACCCAATCATGTATTTCTTCAGGTGCTACTTCCATATCTGACAATTGAATAAACTCCTGTTTTACCTTTATCATCCATTCCTTATATCTTCTCTGTAACTCTGAGAATGAGAGTTTACAATTATACACTTCCATTAAGTCAACGCAAAAATCCTCTGCTTTATCCACAAATAATTTCAAGTAATTTTTACATTGTTTGATATATTCGTCTTTAGATATAGTATGTTCCTGCATTTTTCTCACTAAATCATATAATGTGTTTTTGAAAATATATATTTCATCAACTACCTCAGCATTTGTATTTTCTCTATAATATTTGTTTTTCACATCATCTGCTGCCCAGATTGTATAATAGGCATGTGTATGATTTACCATATCATTTTCATCCATGCCAAAATAACACCATACTGCCTTTGCCGGCATATCGGCGTGTAAAGCTGCACTTTTTTTACTTGAATACACATTTGCATATTTTATTGATTCTGCTATTTCCTTGGTTATTGACACAAGCTCATCAGCAGAGGCTTCTTCTTTCAGAATAACAAACGCACTCAGCCTTTTTTCACTCACCGTACTCAAAGGTTTCACATTCGTTACTTCATACTTCTCATTTTCTACCGATATATGTTCAGGCTCGTAAGGCTTGTATTCCATAACTTTAAAATAAGCAGTTCCACCCATACTGCTTCGGTATATTGGATGCTGTTCCTTTCCTGGATTTTTAGTATTCCATGCCTGTACCAGCCTTTGCGTTTCCCGGTAAATGTCTTCTAAAGCTATTTGTCCTTTATGCACAACAGATGGGGAAATCATTGCAGTAGAAAGAGCACCTGTAAACATGCTATGGTTACCATTAGGTCCTAACCTTGAGACTTCATCATCTGACGAAGAGGCATATACAGCTATACCATGTCCTGCAAACATGTCTAACGACTGTTCTATGCTAAGATGATTTGCACCTGACATCTCAAACTTTCCAGAATAACAGCAATCTAAAATAACAATTTTATTTTTACATGGAAGCTGATCAATATAGTTTATAACACTTTGCTGATCGACCTGACCATCGCTAAATACTAGATTTCCAGAACTTCCATGACCGGAAAAATAAAATATAAAAGTATCTTCTGTTGATAATGCTCTTTTAAAAGAATCTACACCTTTTGCAAGTAACGATATACTGACAACACCATTATTATCTTCACCAGCCATAAATCTGATATGCTCCTGCATACATTTTAATCCAGATATAAGTCCGGTTCCAATAAGTGCCACATCCATTCTGTAAGAAGGAAGATCCGCTATTTTAATTTTCTTATAATCGCCAACGCCAATTAAAAGTGCATATATATTATTGTTTATCATTCGATTATCCTACATTACTCTTTCCGGCTTAAGCTCATTATCGCATTTAATGCCTCTGCCTCATGATTTGGTTCGTCATATTCATCTACAGTATAACGATGTACATTTTCTATCTGGGTATTAGTCATTTTTAACAGCATATCGTTAATTTCAGATATTCTATTCATTCTCTTTCTGGCTTTTACCTCTCCAATATAAGTACGATCAATATATCTATTCTGTTTCTTACCATCATCAATAATCTGAGTTAACATAGCCCGACATTCTTCTATCTTCTGATTGTCAAGCTTATCCTGAATATCCTCTAAAAGTATTTCAAATTCAGAATTTGTAATATACTCTTCCATGTAATTCCTCCACATAGCCATTGTGTTAGCTAATTTCTTTAACACTCACATTTCATCACCCTAAAATAGGCTGCCCATATTCATCCAATGCAAAATTAATCGTCATAATATCAAATATTTCATGTTCAATAAAATACTTCACGATTAAGTCTCCCTTACTTCCCGGAGATAATGCATATTCTGCACTTGTCAGCAAATCTACTGTCTGCTCAATATTTAACTGTAATGCAATAGCAAGTGCAAGGACTGTCTGTTTTCTAGGGTGATACATTGGATTACTTCTTATCTTTGAAAATAATTTGCGGTCAATATTGGCTTTCTTATACACTTCAACATCTGTCATGCCACTTTCATCAATATATGAAAACAATTTGTCCTGAAACGAATCTCCAATATCGTTCATCAGCTGATCCAATGTAACTTTATTGTCTGAACCAAGTTTTTCCCCTGATTTTGTAACATTTTCACTTTCATCAGTGAAATCATTTTTTAGCGTGACGTTTACAAAATGATTTTTTATATATTCATCAATTGATTTTTTTAGTTCTATATTTAACATATCCAATTCCTTCCCGTTGTTATATACTCAGATAAACACATACCAGTATTATATCATCTCAGCTATTTTCACAACAGTAAGAATTATTTTAAAACCTGATTATAGAAACTATCCACCCATTTCCTACTCATCCAAATACAGTTCCATCGCTTTATACGCATTCAATGTATTTGTATCAGCATCATTAAAGGTACTTGAATACGTCTGCAAACTTCCGGATGGATCAGTTGCACAATTAGTGAGAGATATGTATGCATCATAAAAATCCGAGATTGCATCATAAGCATCTTTATATTCATCTGGTGGATTCTTTAATTTTTTCATTAATCCATTGACTGTATCCTGATTATCTTCAATGCTGCTTATCTTGCTGCTGAAACTCGAATCTGCATACAGATTCCCTAACGCATCATTGAAGTCAGATACGAAATATCCCTTTGGTCGCGTATACTTATCTGTCTTATCATCTCTTTTTTCATAGATAGCGTTATACCAAACCTGCTTAATCAGATTTGCACTAGACTCGGCATCACTCGCACCCGTCAACATTGTAACAGCAGCTAATTTCAAATTATCAGAATACTCCTCCACCCGTTGCGCATATTCTTCCGCTGCTTTTTTCTTCTGATATTGGGTTACTCCAAATACTGTTGCTCCACCTAACGCTAACAAAGCAACTACTACACCAATAATGACCTTTATCTTCTTGGTTACTTTTACACCTGTCACTTCTACCTTTTGTGGCTTTTCATCTTCTTTCTGCCATAAGGTATCATCTACCGGGCAGCCACAATTAGGGCACTCTGTCATCCCTTCTTCAAGTTCAGCACCGCATTCTGTACAACGCTTCTTCTCCTCTGGTATCAATATTGCCCCGCAATGTACACACTTCTTTGCTTTTTCCGATACCTGTTCTCCACACTGTGGACATACAATCATAGCCATATTTTTTCTCCTTTCACATTACAACAGTTCCAAGCTTTCTCTGATTGCTTTATTTATCTTTTTCTCAATTTTTGAATCAAGCTCAAATATATTGCCAACGTAATTTCCAAGCCTGCTTTTATCAATAGTTTTAATCTGCTCCATACATACAAAGCTCTGTCTAGGTAAGATTTTCATTGGCAACTTAACATGCGTTGGTATGTAATTTTTTATCTTAGATGTAATAATGGCAATTATTGTTGTATGAGCATATTCATTAGCTTTATTATTTTGAATTATTAATACCGGTCTATATCCTGTCTGTTCTGAACCACACCAACTTTCAATTCCCTTTAAATCGGCATAAAAAACATCACCGCGTTTAACTTCAATTGTTTTAAGCATTTTGGCCTCATTACTAAATGCTGTATTGTCAATATCAAAACCCAAAGGAAACATTGATATTGTTTTTTCTATAAAATAGTTTTCTCCACATCAGATACATTTTTTCCCAAGTAATACACGACTTTGCTCTACTTCATCATCATATCTATAAGCTAAAGAGACCAAAAGACCTCCACATTCACAGTTTTTCATTTCCTTGGTGCGAATTCTACATTTTAAAGGTTTATCATTCTGTTTATCATATCTGGTAATTGCTTTGCTTGTATTTAATTCATAACCATCAAACAGCGGATATGAACGGTTTTGCATATATATCTCACACATACTGTACTTCCTTATGCCATCTGCAAATGATATGTCTTAATCAGCCTTTTTGCTACCATTGCATTTAGATCTTTATTTACTGCAATCGTGTTAACCCCATTTGAATATATAAAATGCGAACCCCTGCATCTCATATACATATATCCATTTGCATATAACACTTTTTTCATATGTCTTGCATCTATCATTATCCCTACCTCCATTCTGTTGTTTATAGGTGCATTATAAGATGTGCTTTATGTATTTGGGTCGCAAAAAAAGCGACAAATTAAAAAGGACGCAGAATTTCTCCCACGCCCTCAAAACTATCTGGCTTTATCTTCCCTTACCTTCGCTACTTCCTTATGTGTCGCTTCCTGATTTACCTAATCCATGCCTCTTGCTTCAAATGCATCTGTATAATTAAAAAATCTGGTCGCATGAAAAGCGGTAAAAAGCAAATGACTATTTCCTGTGCTTCTCATATAGTTTAAATCATTCTACATAAATTTTCTATCCACTCCCTACGAATAATTATTTCTAACCAGTGTTCCGGTATATTCTTACATCCGTAATATATTCCTGCCAATCCTCCTGCGATTGCCGCTGTCGTATCTGTATCATGTCCCAGGTTTACCGCTTTCAACACGCAATCTTTGAAATCTGATGTATTGAGCAGACACCATAGAGCTGCTTCGATGGAGTCTATCACATAGCCCCCACTCTTTATCTGTTCTACTGGAATTCCCCTTAATTTCTTTATATTTCTTATTCTGCTAAAATGCTCTAACTCTTTCTTGCTGTCATTATTCTGCTCATAGAATGAAAAAGATAAATCCACTGCATTTTGTAATAATTCCTCTAATGGTTTATTTCTCTTTGCAAGTCCCCGCACACAGTAAAAATAAATGCCACATGACATTTTGCTTCTTAAATGGGCATGTGTTAATGCCGACATCTTATGCACAATTTCCAAACATGTTCCGTCCTTTATTCCACATTCCTCCTGCAAATACTTCAAGTAAATACACACAGGAAGTATCCTCATCAGAGATCCATTTCCATTGCTGTTTTCTCCAGACTGACCACATGTAGCTACATTTTCCGATTGCTTGTAATTATAAATTGCGAGACTACACGTAGTTCCTTCATCAAACACCTCTCCTGCCGGTGTGAACTTGCCATTTTCTTCCCAAGCCACAAAATTATCCATAATTTTTTTCAAATTAATACCATCACTATGCAAAGCAGATAGAGATGCCAACGCCATACTGCTATCATCAGACCACGAACCTGCCGGAACCGGATACGTTCCAAAGCCTGTCATGTCTACGACAGGGTGTTCCTGCATTTTCTCCCTGCTTGAAAACTCCACCGGAACTCCAAGAGCATCTCCTGTTACCAGCCCCATCATTCCGTCAAGATATAATTCTTTACTTTTGACATGATCAGATATCCCTACATAATAGATTTTCTCATCCTCCAGTCTAATGCATGCCAACCTAGCATTTTCCTGTACACTTCCCATCACACATCCACAATCTATATCATAGAAAACGCAATCCTGGGTTTCGTCATACATTCGATACACACTACCATTGTTATAAGGAAATTCCTCATACTTTATTGTTGGTGTATGCCCGGCAATAATCATTCCATGCTCAACTCCACCACACATATATGCATCATCTCTGGCATATAAGTAGAAATCCTCGACACTTTCGTAAGATTCCTCTGTATCAACATAGTCAAGGCTTTCAATATATCCTGCATGAACAACGATACAAGTTCTCTTATTTATATCTATTTTGTAGAAATACGGCATTCTTTCAACGATTTTCGCCCAGTCACAAAGTAATGCAAATGAAACCAATTCCTCATTAATAAGTTTCCCGATTGTTCCATAGTAATCAAAAAATTTATTATTATTCTGCTCGGCAAATTTTTGAACTGCTTTATACAAGGTTATGGAATCTTCAATACTATTCGCATCCAGTTCTGCTTCATCACATACATATTTCATTATGTGAATGTTTGTCAGGAACTCTTCATCATGATTTCCTCTTACGAAAATCACGTTCTTAGGTGCATTGCTGATCCAACTCATCATTTCATAATTCTTTGCACCCCGGTCAATATAATCTCCAGCGCAAATCAGCAAATCTCTGTCGCTAAAATGAATCTTTTCAAGCATCTGCTGAAATTCATCATAACATCCATGGATATCAGACATCACATATGTATTCATAGTATAATCTCCTTCATATATTTCTTTATGTAATTTATCCGCTTGTTCCATTACCTTTTCATAATCATCACACCATCGCCACTCTATACATTTTGTCACGCAAGCACATTGCAGACAAAATAAATCCTTAATATGATATTTTTCTCTTTGTCTGCTGCCTCGTTGTATTCCTTGACCTATAAAATTCTCTCCTAAGTGTTTACAGCATATAAATCTACTGGCAGTCTTAGGATTTCCGTATTTCCCTCTGCTCAAATAATTGCCTCTTTCTGTATATAATTACTAATTACTTTATTATGCTTATTGTACACCAATCTCGTTATTTTGTGTCGCATATAAAGCGACATCTATTCATAAAAAAAGGACGCAGAATCTCTTCCACGTCCTCACATCTATCTGGCTTTATCTTCCCTATAAGAAGCTAATTCTGCATCATCATCTGTAACAGTTCCCTTTTTGCGTAACTGTTCTAATCTTGAAAAAGCTTCTTTCCTTTCCTTATTAGAATCATTGTATAATCCATTTAACCCCTGCATAATCTGAATTATAAAGGATAACTTATCTTCTGGTATCTTTTCCAATTCCATTATTGCACTCTGTCTTAATGCTGTCATATGTCATACCTCCTTAAAATCTCTATTCTATTTTCAAACATAATAATCTGTATAGGCATGCCTTCTGTATGAATACTATAATCACGATGCACTAATGCATTAAGGATAGCTTCCCTAATAGCTGTAATTGGATAATCTGTACGGTCTTTACGTTTTCCTGTTTCAGAGTCAACTATTATATACAAGAAACTTAAATTATATTCATTAATTTAATATAATTTCATCTTTATAGCCAAGCTAACTAATCAAACAACTTAAATATTTCAGTTATTAAGAATCCAGTATCATTCTCAAAGCAACTTTAGATGTGATATTCATAAAGTGGGAATAATCAACTTTTGCATAGGAACATGCGTGGTAAAAGGTATTGAGGGATTTTGTGGTAATCACAGACAAAAAGTACTGATATAAAAATCGAATGGAATGTACAGATTCCAATGTTAGTATTGATAAAACGAGTAAAAACAAAGTATCTGCTGTTGGAGCAGAAAAAGTTTCAAAATAAAATGTTTTGGAGCAAACTCATTATACATCAGAAAGCCCTGTACGATATTTTTTATGAAAAAGTTGTAAAGTGGTGTAAAGATTAATGATCTTTGTATTGGCACCGAAAATATATTTATTTCTCCGCGGCTTTTCTTCCAGGATGGGAGAGTGCCGCGGAGAATTTTTTGCGAAGAAAGAATTGCTATAGCTTTTGTAATTCCGGGAAAACCTTTATCTAAGAAAAAAATACAATATTAACATGAATATCATG
>OHJG01000275.1_pt1 | contig 30153 bp, 24 predicted proteins | sample 1568481 | NCBI WGS metagenome assembly OHJG01 (sample SAMEA3879505, study PRJEB24766) | human gut metagenome | biome: human-associated habitat; feature: feces | place: USA | collected 1985/1987
GCGTAGGCCTTGACTTGGCCCGGTGAATGCGGCGCTGATACTTTTCAAGCTCCTTCTGATAGCTGTAGAGCCCCACCACATACTTGGGTGCAGGCAATATGCCGCGGACGATCACCTCGCCCAAGGTCATCTCGCTGGCCACGTTCCCGTCAAACAGCTCATCTGCCATATTCCGCTGGCCGTCCAGGTACCGCACGCTGGTGGCGGACAGGCCCAGCAGCTTCGCATCCGGATACACGTGCAGGAGCCTGTCCACGCCCTGTCCCCACATTTCCGCGCCGCAGCGATGAAACTCGTCCAGGATGATGTAGTCCGGACGAATTTCAGACATTTCCTCCGGCTCCATGGACATGAGCTTTGCATAGGTGAAGAAGTGAATATTCTCCGGCTGCTCTCCTCCGGTGACGGCAGTCAGATTCTCCAGCTGCGTCCTGAAAATATAAGCGCTGGGAGACAGCCAGCAAACCGTTTTGTCCAGATAGTCCGCGCAGAGCTGAAAGGCGATAAAGGATTTTCCGGTGCCGGTGGGATGCACGATCGCAGCCTTTCCCTCATCCTCCAGCATACGGCTTGCCGCGTGGTATGCAGCCTTGTTGTGGGGAAATAGATCCAAGTTCACGCAGTCTGTCCTCCCTTGACGCTTTGATAATACAAGCAGAGTTTACATCATTCCGGCGCAAATTGCAACGTTAACCCGGCAGTTCCCATTCAAAGCATAAGAATTGATAAAAACAGCGAAGGCAGGTTGACACCTGGCATTGGTCTGCGGCACACCAGTTATTTCAAACGGACATTTTTCTTAGTCAAAAGGTTCAATTTCAATGCGGTATATTGACAATTGCTCCAAATTTTGCAAAATGTGTCGAATTTTGTTGCAAAATAGAAAGTGGGACAGTTCTATAAGTAGACGCACAAACCAGCGTCTGAATACAAAGAGAAAGAGAGAAAAACGAATGAAACTGTGGAAACGCATATTGTCCTGTTTCCTGGCGCTCCTTCTGACCGTATACCTGCTCCCTGTGCAGGTCATGGCTGAAGAGTTGGGGGACCTGTGGCCGCTGACAACGGAAAACATCGCAGAGACACCTCCCGATGTAATAGGAGAAGTCCTGGAGCGACGGGAGGAAAATCAGAAAGAATTTCTGCTGGCCAACGGCGTGCGGCAGGTAGTTATCTATCCCGCAGCCGTTCATTATCAAAAGGATGGCCAGTGGGAGGATATCGATAATCGCCTTCTGCCTGCGGCTACGCGGGACGGCGAGACGGTTTATCAGAATGTCGCCGGTATGTGGAATGTCTCGGTACCCGCCGAACTGAACACCGCTGGAGGGATCACTGTCAGCCGGAATGGATATAGTCTATCCTTTTATCTGACAGGTCAGTTGTTTGAAGACGGAGGCGCTATCTCGGAAAGCGGCAGCGCCTCCATGGGGGAGGAACTGCCCGGTGAGGATATGATCTGCGTTCCCACAGGCGAAAGCACTGCGGCAATCAGCAGTACCGCTTCCACTTTGGCAGACGATGGCCAGCTTCAGCCAGAAGCTGCGCTGAAGAATCAGCGCAGTGAGGCCGTGTATCAGAATGTTTATCACGACACGGATGTGACCTATGACTTGGACTCCAATCGGTTGAAGGAGTCCCTGATTCTGCGCAGCTGCCCGAAGGAAATGCTGGGCTACCGCTATCGCCTGGAAACGGACAGCCTGCGGCTGGAGCTTCAAGAGGACAACCGTATTCTGGCCTATGCCAAAGACGCCGGTCTCCAAGATGAACCGGTATTCTATATGCCGGCTCCGTATCTGCTGGATGCAGAAAACGCATACTCCAATGATATCAAAGTGACCTTGGAGGAAAACGACAAGGGCTATGAGCTGCGGTACTATCTGCCCCAGGATTGGATGGCGGATGCCGCGTATCCCGTGATACTGGACCCCGTAGTCCAGCCGGTATCCAACACGTTCACCATCCGGGATAAGACCGTGACCCAGCGCAATCCGCCAGCCTATGATGCCATTTCTCTGGATGCAGGATATTCCACCAACCGCGGGCGGGAGCGGATTTATATTCGTTTTAAGAATATCCCCTCTTTGACCTCAGCAGATGTGGTCGTGGGCGCAAAGGTCTTGCTTTGTAAATATAGCGGCTCTGGTAGTATCTCGGGCAATTATATGACGGCGCATCAGGTCAAAAGCATGTGGGACTCTGAGACAATTACCTGGGCTAACCGGGCGGACTATGTCCACACCTCAGAAGATTATCAATTCGTTGCCGGACAAACCTGGCATAGCTGGGATATTACGAACATTGCCCAAAAATGGTATGAGCCCTCCGGAAATACTGGTGTCATGCTTCGCATGTCGGAAGCCGTAGAGGGTGGGACGACAACAAAAACTGCGTCCTTCTATTCCTCTGACTACAGCAACACGCAGCAATGCCCCATGCTGGTCATCTCCTACATCAACAACTGCGGACTGGAAAGCACCTGGGACTATACCTCTTCCAGTGCCGGACGGGCCGGTACCGGCTATGTCAATGACTACACCGGAAACCTGTGTGGGTCCACACAGGGCTGGGCTTTTCCGGCAATCGGATGCCCGTCAGCATCAACGCTGTCTATAACGCAAACGACAAGAGAAACAAGGCCTACGGTCTTGGCTACGGCTGGCGTACCAATTACAACCAGCGCGTTGAGCAGATCACTTTAGGCGGCACTACCTACTACCGGTGGGAGGATGAGGACGGCACCCGCCACTATTTTATGAAAAAGTCTGCCGGGCTGTATGTGGATGAACTGGAGCCTACACGTCAACTGACGGATACCGGCAGCGGAACGAAAAAATTCTGTATCACAGAAAAGAGCGGCAGCAAACGCTATTTCGATGCCAGTGGACGGCTGGCTGGACTCTCCAATAACCAGGCCACAGCCAGCAGTGTCTCCATTTACTACGCATCGCAGGATCACATCTCGGTCATCTCGGACGGCGTTAGCCGCAAATACCGATTCAGCTATGACAGCAGCGGCAACCTGACCAAGATCAGCTTTACAGGCACCGGCACAACAGAGTTGTCCGCTATGACCTACCAGGTCAGCGGCGATAATCTGAGGACCATCGGATATCCAGACGGGAAAAATGCGACATTTACCTATGGTGCAGAACATCTGCTGACCGGTGCGCAGGATGCTGACGGCTATAAGCTGGCGTATACCTATAACACGACCACGAACGGACAGCCTAACCGGATCGCGACCATCAAGGAATACGATGGCAGCACCGCAGGCGGAACACTGTCTCTGGAATATGCACATAACCAGACCACATTTACCGATCACAACGGCAACAAGGAGATCATGCAGTTCAACCGCTACGGCAGTACCCTGTCGGTGCAGGATGGACTGGGCCGTGCGCAGTTCTCCCAATATGCCAACAGCACGGACCTGGCCAAGGCCAGTCAGCTGACGCTGTCGTCCAAGCTGCAGAATACCGTCATCAATCTGCTGGAAAGCGGCAGCCTCGAGAGCAAGACCGGATGGACGGTATCCGGCACCGGTAGCGGCAGCTGGAGCTACAGCCAGGCCCAGGCCTATTATGGCCGCACCTCCCTGTCCATTCAGAACAACACCCTCAAGCCGGTCAGCAGCGCTGTGCGGGCCCTTGAGCCCGGGAAGACATATACCTTCTCCGCCTATGTCAGAGCCGGAGCCAGCGGAGCCCGCATTGGATTGCTGAAGCCCGGCAGCACGGAGCCCCTGGTCGTCAGCACCGCCGCACCGGCCAATAACACCTGGACCCGGCTGCAGGTGACGTATACGCTGCCATCCGGAAGCGCCTATGCCTCGGTTCTTCCCTTCCTGCAGAACACCTCCGGTACGGCCGCCTATTTTGACGCCTTGCAGCTGGAACAGACCGCCTCGCCCAGCCGGTATAACCTGGTGGAAAACAGCGACTTTTCCTTTAATTCCGCCTGGACTCCCAACTCCAGCTGCGCCAGTACGGACCAGATCATCACCTATACCAGCTCTCCCACGGAGAACTCGGACAAGCGGGTTATGCGCTTTACCGGTGACCCCAACAAGCACAAGTATGGCAATCAAATTCTGAGCGGCCTTGGCGGGGCCGCAGGCGATGTATATACGGTGGCCGGCTGGGCCAAGGGCGACTGCGTATATACGGACGACAGCAATCGCCGGATGTATGCCCTGATGGTGCGATTCTATTACACAGATGGCACCACAAGCGACAACTTTATCAAGTTCAATCCGGATACAGACAGCCAGAGCAGTTGGCAGTTTGTTTCCGGCGTGGTCAAAGCAGCCAAGCCCTACTCCCAAATGGGCATCTACACGGCCTATGTCCAAACACTGAACACCGTCTATTTCGACAATGTGCAGCTGTTCAAAGAGGAGTTTGGACATAGCTATGACTACGACTCCAACGGCAATCTCATCAGCGTGGTAGACCTGCAAAAGAACAAAACCAAATATGATTACGATTCCAACAACAATTTGGTAAAAATGACCTTGCCAAGTGGGGCCAGTCAGTCGTATACTTATGATAGTTACCACAACGTGACCAAAGCGGTAAGCCCGGAGGGCGTTACCTCCCGGTTCACCTATGATACCTATGGCAACATCAAGACCGTAAAGCTGGGCAGCGGCAGCCAGACCATTTCCGCCAGCGCGGTATATACGGCTAACGGGGACCAGGTCTCCAGCGTCACGGACGCCCTGGGCCAGACCACCACCTATGGCTACGACACCCAGACCGGCGTTCTGAACTGGACCCAGGCTCCCGGCGAGACGGCCAGCACCCGCACCAACTACACCCACGACCAGCTGTACCGCACCACCAAGGTCCAGCAGAGCACTGCCGCGGTGGACTATACCTACAGCAAGGATCTGCTGTCCGCCATTTCCACCGCCTCCGGCACGGATTACAGCTTCACCTACGGGGTGTTCGACCTGACCACGGCGGTGAAGGCCGGAAGCCGCACCCTGATCTCCCACAGCTATACCAACGATCAGAACCGGCGGCTGAGCCGGTCCGTCTACGGCAACGGCGACGCCGTGTCCTACAGCTACGACAGCTTTGGCCGCACCACCGCAGTGACCTACGGCGACACCGGCAGCACCGTGTCCTACGCCTACGATGCCAACAGCAACCTGGGCCAGCTGACCGACGGCATTTCCGGCCGGGTCAACCGCTACAGCTACGATTTTCTGGACCGGCTCATGCGGTATGAGGAGTCCGGCGACGGCTACAGCAACATTGTCCAGTGGGGCTATGACGACGAGAACAACCTGTCCTCCCAGACCCAGACCCTCAACGGCACCACCTACACCAGCACCTATGCCTATGACAAGGACAACCGGCTGACCAAGGCGACGGAGGGTGCCATCTCCGCCAACTACACATACGACAGCTTCAGCCGCATGGCGGGCCTGACCGCCAAAAACGGCAGCACCTCCGTGGTCAACACCGCCGTCACCTATGTGGACCCCAGCTCGTCAGCCACCTCTACCCAGGTGAAAACCTGGAACAACGGCAAGGCTGCGTACACGTACACCTATGACAACAAGGGGAATATTACCTCCATAAGCGATGGAAGCAAGACGGTCACCTATGCCTATGATGCATTTGGCAGACTTGTGGATGTATACGACCCCGTGGCCAAGCAGCACTGCGTTTATACCTATGACGATGGAGGCAATCTTCTTCAGCAAGTAATCTACAAGCCCAAGCAGAGTTCGGGTGGCGGTGGCGGCGATATTGTCATACCGGTCGATCCGCCGGTTGAACCTCCAATAGAAGTCATAGTTGCGGCAGCCCCGGATGATTATGGTTATTACCTGTCCGCAACGGTGAACTATACTTACGGCGACGCCAATTGGCCGGACCTGCTGACGGCGTTCAATGGGAAGTCCATCACCTACGACGCCATAGGCAATCCCCTGTCCGACGGCACATGGACCTACGCCTGGCAGCACGGCCGCCAGCTGGCGTCTATGAGCAAGAGCGGCAGCAGCATCACCTACGGCTACAATGCCGATGGCAAGCGCATTTCCAAGACAGTCAACGGCACGACGTACAACTTCTCTTACCTGGGCGATCAGCTGACGGAGATGACCTGGGGCAGCAACAAGTTGCACTTTACCTACGACTCCACTGGCCCGGCGTCTGTGACGTACAACGGCAACAGGTATTTCTACCTGAAAAATGCCCAAGGCGATGTCACCGGTCTTGTCAATGCCAGCGGCACCCAGGTGGTGTCCTACACCTACGACCCCTGGGGTGCGCCCATGTCCACCGACGGCACCATGGCCACCACCCTCGGCGCCGCGAATCCCCTGCGCTATCGCGGGTACGTCTACGACACCGAGACGGGATTTTACTATGTATCCAGCCGTTATTATAATCCTGAGGTTGGTCGGTGGATAAATGCGGATGATGCAATCGTCGGTGTTGGAGGAGATATTCGTGGTTATAACCTTTTCGCCTATTGTATGAATGATCCGGTGAATATGAGTGACCACACTGGTCACTGGCCTCAATGGATTAAAAACGCTGCAAGTGCAGTGGTTAATGCAGTTAAGAAAGCCGTTACTGTTGTTGCCAACACAGTCAAGTCTGCGGTATCATCGGCATCAAACATACTGAAAGCAAGTTCGAATAGCTTACCTAAAAAAGGAGAACCCGGATCAAGTCAAACTTTGCCAAATCCAGACGGAACCCCAAAACAGAAGCGTTGGTATGGACCGGATGGCAATCCCGAAAGAGACCGGGACTATAATCATCCCGGCAACATGCCTTTCCCACATGACCATGAGTGGAAAAACGGCGAAAGAGGGAAAGAACATCTTCCGCCGGATCCTTCTTACAAAATGAGTTGGGAACCGGTAATTGGCGCTGGTTTGGTTGTCATATGTACAGTTGGCATAATAGCTGTTGCTGCCGATGATCTCACAGGCGTAGGAGTTGCGGATGACTTTCTCTTTGGGCCACTTGGAGCAGGTGTAGGTGAAGGGCTGATCATGATCTTTGGATGACTAAAGGAGACAAATATGTGGAATGACATTGCAAACGAAAATGATTTAATAAAATTTATGGATGCTATGTATGGTTTCCATGACAGTTGTATAAAGGAGATCAAGTACATTAGCGGTGCGTATGTGAATGAAAAATTAAGTATGTCTCCGATCAATAGCCAAAGAATACTGAGCGTGATTATTCAACGGCAATTTGAGAATCCATCTGTTGTTGAAATGCAATTTGCGGGGCTTAAGTATTTAAAGCTATTCCCTAATGACGAAAACTACACCTGTGAGATACTTGATGCAACTATGATCATAAAAGAAGATCGCATATATTGGTGCGATTGCGGTGGGCTATCAGAAAAGGATATAGAAAACTACACAGGAACTACAATATGTGCATCAAAAGTTCGGTGGAGAGCCGCGGACGAATATCTTGGAGAGAAAGAAATATATGTGACGATTTAGAGTTACATTGCGAAAAAGCGAATAAAGGTTTCAGGAATATCCTGACAAGCGCCGTGGTATCACAACTGAGGTGGATGAGAGTACGAATACGCTGACGCTGATCTGCAACTTCAAAAACCAGACGCAGGCCATCGACCCCTCTACCGCGAACTCCCTCTGCATCCTCAGCGGCCTGAAGTTTATCCCCACGGACGAGGCCGACTGGCAGAACGACCGCCTGGCCATTACCGTTACCGGCAAGCTCAGCTATGACATTTATCTGCGTTCCTCTGCGGTGTACACCATTGCCAGCAACAAGGATAATCAGGAAAAATACGGCATTTATCCCTATGTCAGCGATAAATACAAATACAATGGAGAATGGGAAAGGGGTGCGCACTTCTACGAGGACAACCTCCGCTCCTTTGAAGACAACTACACGCTGGACAAGTCTGTCAAGCAGGGCTGGGTGCAGGAGGACGGCAAGTGGTTCTACTATCAGAGCAACGAGCCGCTCACTGGCATTCAGGAGTTGCCCAGCAATGTTGCTGGCGAGAGCGGCAAGTTCTTCTATGATCTGGGAGACGACGGCGCGTCCAAGGGCAAGCTCAGTGGTCTGTTCACGCTGAACGGGAAGCTCTACTTCGCTGAAAACGGTACGCGTGTCTCCGGCTGGAAAGCAGTTTCCCATCCTGGCGGCCAGGTGGAGAACTATTTCTTCAGTACCTGGAACTATGCGGCCGTGGACGGAGAGCAGACCATCGGCGTCTACCACTACACCTTCAAAGACTATATCCTGGTCCGCGGCGATTTGATCAAAAATAGCGCCGGCACAAAGTATATGTGGGCAGGTGCTTGGGCCACTCAGCAGTGGCATACCGTTGACGGTAATAAGTACTATTTCCGCTCCAGCGAATATGCCGCCACGGGCTTTTATGGCATGAATGAAGGCGGCAAAAATGTGATCTACGTCTTCGACGCAGACGGCGTCTGGCAGGAGCGCGTCAATGGCTTCTATGATTGGGAAGGAAATACCTATTGGGTAGAGAACGGTATCAAGAATACCGAGCCCGGTTTGCGCTATGTGGATGGGTACTACTACTATTTCAAGTATGAGACCGGCGGCGCCATGGTCAAAAACGGCACCTATTGGGTGGAGACGCCTAACGGCCTGATGCCGCAGGGCAGCTATGCGTTCGACGAACAGGGCCGCATGGTGAACCCCAAGCCCTACCAGGGCACGATTACCTGGAAGAACTGGGACGGCGCTGTGCTGGGAACCATGACGGTAAACTACGGCGCGCTTCCGTCCTATGCGGGAACGCCTGTCAGGGCTGCCGACGCGCAGTATACCTACCGGTTTACCGGCTGGACGCCGGAGCTGGTCCCCGTGATGGGCAACGCGGAGTACACGGTGGTCTATGCACCGGAGCTGCGCTCCTACACTGTTCGCTGGGTCAACTGGGATGGCACGGAGCTGTACAGCGCTCGGATGGAATACGGTGCAACACCCGTATACGGCGGCGTTACGCCTACCCGTGCAAGTGACGGCAAGAATGCCTACACCTTCAGCGGCTGGGACAAGGCCATCACCGCTGTGACCGGCGACGTCACCTACACCGCGCAGTTTACCGCCTCGTGCCTCCACGCCGACAAAGAGATCCGCAATGCCGTGGAAGCCACCTGCACCCAGCCCGGCTACACCGGCGATACCTACTGCAAGGATTGCGGCCAGAAGCTGGCAGATGGCACGGCGATTCCCGCCAAGGGCCACACGGAGGAAATTCGCGGCTATAAAGCTCCCACGGTTTCCGAGGACGGCTATACCGGTGATACCTACTGTTCTGTGTGCAATGAGCTGCTGAAAAAAGGTACGGTCATCCCCAAAACCGGCGTTTTGGTCACCTGGAAGAACTACGACGGCACTGTGTTGAAAACGGAATATGTCGCAAAGGACGCTGTTCCCACCTACACCGGTAAAACGCCGGCCCATCCGGAGGACAAGCACCACACCTACGAGTTCAGCGGCTGGAATCCCGCCCCCGCCGCTGTGACCAGCGACGTCACCTACACCGCCCAGTTCAAGGAAATCGGCAAAAATGGCCTGTGCCAGGAGGGCAGCGACACCTATTGGCTGGAAAACGGCAAACACGTTATGGATAAGGGCCTGACCCAGGTGAAGGACGCGGAGGGCCACAACCTGTATTACTACTTCGGCGCGGACGGCAAGGCCGTGAAGAACGTGCCGGAAGGCGGCCAGGACTTCTGGATTTCCGCAGAAAAGGCCAACGGCCTGCTGCCCGAGTGGGGCTACTACTTTGACGAGAATGGCATCATTTTCCACGACAGCCAGTTCCAGAACGGCATTGTGGACGGCTACTACTACATCGACGGCATCAAGGTCCACATGGGCATGTTCAAGCAGGGCGACGACTATTACTACGCCAAGAGTGACGGCCAGCTGATCACCGGGAAGACCTATTACTGCCAGCGCAACAACGGCCTGCTGCCGGATGGCTATTACACCTTCGACGACACCGGCAAGATGATCGATCCTCCCAAGCAGGATCTGAAGAAAAACGGCATCGTATCCGAGGACGGCAGCCTGTATTACTACGAGAACGGCTTCCGCACCTACGCGGGCCTCATCAAGATTGGCGATGACTACTACTACGTCCGCACCGGCGGCGAGGTGGTCCATGGCCGCAGCTATTGGATTACCAAGACCAACGGCCTGATGGCTGAGCGCAGCTACAAGTTCGCCGAGGACGGAAAGATGATCGATCCCGAGATCAAGAAAGATCCCAATGTCAATGGTATTGTCTCCGAGAACAGCAGTCTGTATTACTACGAGAACGGCCTGCGCACCTATGCGGGCCTGATCGAGATTGACGGCAGCTACTACTATGTCAAGACCGACGGCGAGGTGGTTCATGGCCGCAGTTATTGGATCAGCAAGACCAACGGCCTGATGGCGGAGGGCAGCTACACATTCGACGCTGACGGCAAGATGACGAATCCGGTTCTTCGGGATAACACGAAGAACGGCATCGTCGCCGAGAACGGCAGCCTGTATTACTATCAGGACGGCCTGCGCACCTACGCGGGTCTGATCGAGATCAACGGCAGTTACTACTACGTCCGCACCAGCGGCGAGGTGGTTCACGGCCAGAAGTACTGGATCACCAAGACCAACGGTCTGATGGCGGAAGGTGGCTATACCTTCGCCGATGATGGCAAGATGATTATCAGATGACCGAAAAGTAAACCAAAGAACCAATGCGGCCTATGTCGTGTGCAGGAAAGCCTGCACACGACATAGGCCCGCGCAGAAGAGGACACATCGAATGAACGATTCAACGGTCCGCGGCACACCGCTGGTTTCCGTGGTGATGCCTGCCTACAATGCCTGGCGTTATCTCCGGGAGGCCGTCCGCTCCCTGCAGGAGCAGACAGTCAACGACTGGGAGCTTCTGGTGGTGGATGACTGTTCCCAGGATGAGACGCCGCAGCTGCTGCGGCAACTGGCGCAGGAGGATGCGCGTATCCACCCCATTTACAATGAATATAATCGTGGCGCCGCAGCCAGCCGCAATCTGGCGCTGGACCGGTGCACGGGAGAATATATTGCCTTTTTGGACGCAGATGATATGTGGCGGCCCCACAAGCTGGCGCGTCAATTGGAAAAAATAACTGCGGCCGGAGCGGACATTGTCTACTGCTCCTATGCCATGATGGACGAAAACGGCGCGCCCTGCTATGCGGACTTCATCGTGGAGGAGACGGCGACGCTGGATTCCATGCTGAGCCGGAACGAATTTAGCTGCTCCACGGTGCTGCTGCGCCGGGATGCGCTGGCAGGCCGCCGCTTCCGCACGGACTTTTATCACGAGGATTACGTCCTGTGGCTGGAGCTGCTGCAGAGGGGCTGCACCGCTGTGGGGATTACCGACGTGCTGGCAGATTACCGCATTGTGCAGCATTCCCGCTCCAATGATAAGGCCCGCAGTGCGATGCACCGCTGGCACATTTACCGTCAATATCTGCATCTGCCGCTGAGCAGGAGCCTGAGCGCATTTATCCGCTATGCGCTGAGCGGCCTTAAAAAATACAGCGCATAGTGTGGAGGAGAATGGAATGGCCTATACCTTGCAGCAGCACCAGGCGGTTCTGTTGGAAATGCTCTGCCAAGTGGATAAAATTTGTAGAAAATACGATATACCATATACGCTTTTCTCCGGCACAGCGCTGGGAGCGGTGCGGCATGAGGGCTTTGTCCCCTGGGACGATGATCTGGATGTGATCATGCTGCGCCGCGACTACCGCCGCTTTTTGCAGGTGGCCCCGGGCGAGCTGGGAGAAAACTATTTTCTCCAGAAGGAGTTTTCCCAGCATTGGCCCATGTTTTTTTCCAAGCTACGAAAAAACGGCACGGCCTGTATGGAACGGTTTGTTCCCCGGGACCCGCTGATGCACCAGGGAGTCTGCATGGACATTTTCCCCTGCGACAACCTGTCGGATAAGCCGCTGAAGCGGCGGCTGCAATTTGCCGCGTCCAAGCTGGTGATCGCAGGGTCGCTTTTTCGCCGGGGCTATATTACCCGCAGTCCGGCGAAGAAGCTGCTGATGCAGCTGTCTCGGGTGCTGCCCCTGGGAGCGCTGCACCGCTATGTGCTGGATGAAAAGGAGCCGCAGTCCCGGACGGTGCACTCATTTTTCGGCGCCTCCTCCCGGTATGGGCACAGTGTGTATGACCGCCGGTGGTTCACGGAGCGGATATACCTGCCCTTCGCGGGAAAGGCGTTTCCCGTTTCGGCCCACTATGAGCAGCTGCTGACTGTGCTGTACGGGGACTGGCGGCGCATCCCGCCGCCGGAGGAGCGGCGGTGCAAGGTCCACGGAGAGATCGTGGATCTGGATCGATCCTATGAAAACTATTTGCAGCAGCAGAAAGAGAAGGAATATGACATACTCAGCCACAGCATCCGCTGAAGAAGCCAACAATCTGACGCCGCAGCCCCGTGTGCTGGTGATCAGCCACAATGTTTTCAGCGCTTCCGGAAATATGGGCAAAACCATGGAGAGCCTGCTGGGCGGCGTGGAGCCGGAGCATCTGGCGCAGCTGTACTTTCACTCCGAGGTCCCCACGCGCCGGTGCTGCCTGCGCTATTTCCGCGTCACGGACCGGGATATGCTTCGCTCTGTGCCGCTGCGGCGTCCCGTGGGGCGGGCCTATGGCCCTGACGATATTGACCAGGGCCGTGCGGTGTCCCGCACGGATCAGGGCCTGGAGGCCAGGGTCTACCAGTTTTCCCGGCGGCGTACTCCGCTTATTTACCTTCTGCGGGATCTGCTGTGGCGCTTAGGCCGCTGGGATACTCCGGCGCTGCGGGCTTGGATTCAGTCGTTTCAGCCGGATGTGATCTTCTTTTCCGCCGGAGACTATACCTTTTCCTACCGCATTGCCTGCCGCATATCGCGGCGATATGGCATCCCGATGCTGATGTGGTGCTGTGATGATTACTACATAGCTGCGAAAAGGACGCTGTCGCCGCTGTATCATCTGCACCGCCGCAGCCTGCTGCAATGGGCTCGCCGCGCGGCCTCCCAGAGCCCGATGCTGCTGACCATCAGCCGCGAGATGCAGGAGGACTATGCCGCCCTGTTTGGCGTTCCGGCGGAGACGGTGCGCATTCCCGTGGCCATGAATCCCTGCGCTATGCCGCCGGAACAGCGCAAAGGGGTGGTGTATGCCGGTAATCTGGGGCTCCACCGGATAGAACCGCTGCTGGAGCTGGGGCGGGCCCTGCACCGTGGCAATGTTCCCGGCTGCCAGCACATAGATGTATATTCCGGCGAACGGAATGATGAAACGCTGCGCCGTCTGCGGTCTGCGGAAGGCATTTTGTTCCACGGCGCTCTGCCGGGACAGGATATCCCCGCCCTTTTGGGGCGGGCAAAGTATCTTGTGATCACGGAAGCATTTGACAAGGCGACTCGCCAACGGACCCACTATTCTCTCTCCACGAAGATCGGAGAAAGTCTGGCCAGTGGGGCGTGTATCGTAGCATACGGTCCGGAGGAGATATCCTCCATGCGCTACCTGGCTGCATATCAGGCTGCATGCATGCTCCACAGGGCGGAGGATGCGCCATCGCAACTAAGATGGTTGGAGGAGAATCCTGTGCTCTACCAGGGCTATGCCCAGCGAGCTGCTGCGCTGGCTTCTCGGGCGCACGATCCTCAGACAAACCGCCAGACCGTCTGCCGCCTGCTGTGGCAGGTGTGGAAATTCGGGAGGCGACAGACATGAAGGTTCTACAGCTCAACTGTGTATATGGAACTGGTAGTACAGGTCGGTTGGTGCAGCAGCTCCATACCGCCATGGAAGCACAAGGCATCGAATCCGTCGTGCTTTACGGTCGAGGACCGTCCACATGTGAGCCCGGTGTCCACAAGATATGTTCTGATCTGTATGCCAAGGGCTGCAAGGCCATTGCTGCATGCACGGGCCTGCGGTATGGCAGCTGCCTGCTGTCCACGGCGGCACTGGAGCATCGGATCGGCCAAGAAAAACCGGATGTGGTGCATTTGCAGTGCATCAATGGGAACTTTGTCAACATTTATCGGCTGACAGATTGGCTCAAACGAAGCGGCATCCCAACAGTGCTAACGCTGCACGCGGAGTTTCCGTTCACTGCCAACTGCTCCCATGCCTACGACTGCGATGGATGGCTGCATGGCTGCACCCGCTGTCCGGATGGCCATCGGGCGTCCGGCGCATGGATTCCCCGCACCGGGGCGTCGTTTCAACGCATGAAGCGTGCTTTTTCCGGGTTTCGCCGCCTGGCGGTGGTGTCGGTTTCACCGTGGCTGGAGCGGCGGGCGAAGCGGTCTCCTATTCTGGGCGCGGCTCGGCAGGAGATCATCTGCAATGGCGTGGATACGGAGCTGTTCCGCCCCCGGTATTTCGCTGCGCTGCATCAGGAGCTTGCTCTGGATGACGGGCCGGTGCTGCTGCATGTAACGGCGGACTTTGACCCCCGCCCCGGCCATCACAAGGGGGCGGCCTATGTGCTGGAGCTGGCGCGTCACCTGCACAAAGAGGGCGTCACGGTGCTGGTAGCCAGCGGCCGGTGCGCCAATGTGGAGAATCTGCCGGATAATGTACGTCTGTTGGGACGGATCGACGACAGCCGCCGCCTGGCGCAGCTGTATACCCTGGCGGACGTCACCGTAGTCACAGGCCGGCGGGAGACGTTCGGCATGCCCTGCGCGGAGAGTCTCTGCTGTGGTACGCCGGTGGTTGGCTTTTTGGCCGGAGGGCCGGAGAGCATTTCCCTGCCGGCATACAGCTGCTTTGTTCCCTACGGTGACTGCACTGCGTTGGAACAGGCAGCGCGATGGCTCATGGCGCAGAGTGTGCCGCCCCAGACGATAGCCGCCCAGGCGGCAGCCGCCTATTCCAGCCGGGAAATGACCCGGCGCTACATCGAATTGTACAGGAGTATGCTATGCGTTTGACGCGATTGGATGCATTTTTAATCCGGGTGCTGTACGCTATGGCCGCCCTGATCGTAATACTGCAGGTGCTGGATCAGGATGCTCTGGTCAGTATGGTATTTTACGCCTCCTTTGCGGTGGCGCTGGCGCTGTGGCTATCGGCGGTGTGCCAGAAAATGGAGCTGCTGGACGCAGTGGTGCTGGCAGCGATTGCCATAGCGCTGATCAATGTGCTGCTGAATGCCATTTCTGCAAACGCCGCGCTGTCCTTTCAGTATCTGAAAAAGTATATCATCTTTGCCGTCACGCTGCTGCTGTTTGCCGCTGCGGACAAGCTGCGCATTTCCACAGCGGTAGGTCATTGGATCAACCGAACTATGACGCTGGCCTCCATAGCTATGACCCTGACATTTTTCTGGAAAGGACAGGAACTCTATGAGATGCACGGCATTGTCTCCAACTATTTGACATTTCACTTTACTAACCCTAACCTGGTGGGTTTGTTCCTGTTCTGTCTGGCTGTATATCAGTTCATCCTTCTTTTGTATGAGCATGATTTGAAGCGAAAGCTGTTTCATGGCGTACTGTTTATGTTTATGGCAGTCTTTATTCTAAAAACGCAATCTCGAAATGCCCTCCTATCCCTGGCTGTTTTTTTGGCCATAGCAGTTTCGATGTTCCGGCTCAATAAGCGGACGGTTACAGTAAAAAAATGGGCCTGCGCGTTTATAGCCGCATGGCCGCTGCTGTTTGCCGGACTTTATATGCAGCTATATGGCAACAATGTGGTTGGCCGCATGCTGAGCTTCGTGGTTAGCGAGGGCAAGCTACTGGACTCCCGCGTCAAGATGTGGCGGTTTGCCATGCGGTGGTATAAAACCTCGCCGGTGGTCGGCGCCTATGATCAGATCACCGAGGGACTTGGCGCAGGACAGATGCATAATACGCACATAGATATTCTGGCGGCTTACGGACCGATGGTGCTGGCGCTGGTGTGCATAATTCTGTATATGCTGATGCGGCGCGGCGCGGCCAACGCCACCCGCCACCCGCTGTATGTGATAGCCTTCATGTGTACCATCGTTATGGGCATGGGCGAGGCGGCGCTGTTTGGCGGCAGCCTTGGCCTGTATATTTTCGCCGTGGGCTTTCTGCTGCTGTCGAATATGCAGCAGGAGGAGCCCTCTCCTTCGGAGGCGGAGGTGGGTGCACCGTGAGGCTGGTATTCCTGTCCAATTACTATAATCATCACCAGCACAGCCTCTGTCAGGCTCTGTACCAGGGCGCGGAGTCGTTTCACTTTGTGGAGACGGCCCCCATGGACCAGGAGCGGCGGCAGCTGGGCTGGGGGATAGAAACGCTGCCGCCCTATGTGACAGCGGATGCATCCGTGCTGGATCGGGCAGATATAGTCCTGGCCGGATCTGCGCCGGAGACATTGATCCGGCGGGCGATTCTGTCGGGCAAGCCGGTGCTGCGGTATTCGGAGCGCCCTTTGAAAAACGGGCCGAAGCCCATGAAATATCTGCCCCGGCTGGTTCGGTGGCGCCGCCGGAACCCGTCCGGTCGGCCGGTGTATCTTCTGTGCGCCAGCGCATATGCGGCGGCGGATTACGCACGGTTCGGCCTGTTCCGGAACCGGAGCTACCGCTGGGGCTATTTCCCGGAGTGCCGTGTGTATGATGATTTTCAGTGGCTGCAGGAGCACAAGAACCCCCGGTCCCTTTTGTGGGCCGGACGGTTTCTGGATTGGAAGCACCCCGGCGACGCGGTGGCGGTGGTCCATCGCCTTGCGGCGGAGGGCGTGGACGTTCGCCTGCAGCTGACAGGCGCCGGCCCTCTGGAGGAGGACCTGCGCCGTCAGATCGGCGAGGATTCCCGCATCACGCTGACCGGCCCCATGCGCCCGAAACAGGTGCGGCACTGCATGGAGCAGGCCGGTGTATTTCTGTTTACCAGCGACCGGCGGGAGGGCTGGGGCGCGGTGGTCAACGAGGCCATGAACAGCGGCTGTGCCGTTGTGGCCAGCTGGGCCGCCGGTTCGGTGCCTTATCTGCTGCGGGACGGCATAAACGGCCTGGTATATCCCTCTGGCGACAGGGAAGCCCTGTATCGCCGGCTTCGGATGCTGCTGGATGACGAGGATATGCAGCATCGCATGGGAAGGCAAGCCTACCGCACTGTTACCGGGGTGTGGAGCGCCGGTGAGGCGGCCCGGCGGCTGCTGCTTCTGACGGAGCACATTCTGGCCGGAGAGGACGCTCCGGTGCTGTTTGAAGATGGTCCATGCAGCCCCGCTCCGCTGCTGCGGGACACAGGAGAGGAGCTTTGATATGACAGTCAGGGGGCTTCGGCGACGTATTTGCTGGCTTTTTGTGAATCATCTCCTGCCGCAAGGCAGGTGCTTTGCAGCCCGAAGGAATCTTCTGAACTGGGCGGGCTATCCGGTGGGCGCCGGCACCCGCATTGCCGGTGCGATGCATGTGACCACAGAGCTGTCTATCGGCAGCAACTGCTGGATTGGCCGGAACTTTACCTGCCACGGCAATGGCAGCGTGACCATTGGCGATCGATGTGATATTGCGCCGGATGTGATGGCAGTCACCGGCTCCCATCGGCTGGGCGGCCATAGCCGTCGGGCCGGAGAGGGGTATAATCTGCCCATAACGGTGGGAAGCGGCTGCTGGCTGGGGGTAAGATGCACTCTGCTGGGCGGTGTCACGGTAGGAGACGGCAGCGTTGTGGCGGCTGGGTCTCTGGTAAAGGATAGCGTTGACGAAAATGTCATGGTAGGAGGAACACCTGCCCGATTGCTCCGGAGGCTGCTGGATGAAGATTAGGCTTTTGCAGAATCGCGTGGCGAAAAACGCTGGTTGGCTCATTGGGACCAAGGTGCTCCAAATGCTCATCAATCTGGCGGTGAGCATTCTGGTGACCCGCTTTCTGGGTCCATCGAATTATGGCCTCATCAATTACGGAACGGCCTATACGGCGTTCTTCCTGTCCCTGTGCACACTGGGACTCAACTCCATTCTGGTGAAGGAATTTGTGGATACCCGCTGGGATCACGGAACGGTATTGGGCACATCGCTGGTGCTGCGGACGGCATCCAGCGTCCTGTCAGTGGGGATCATTCTGTGCATCGTATCCGCCGTGGATCGGGACGACCCCACCGCCGTGGCTGTGACGGCATTGTGCAGCCTGAGCCTGCTGTTCAACATCTTTGACGTGTTCAATTATTGGTTCCAGTCCCGGCTGGAATCCAAGGTCACTGCGCTGGCGGCGCTTTGCGCCTATGCGGTGGCGGCGGGATATAAGGTGGCGCTGTATGCCATGGGGAAGGACGTGACCTGGTTCGCCTTCGCCACGTCGGTGGACTACATTGTGTTGGCTGCTCTGCTGCTGATGTGCTATTGGCGGCATGGCGGAGCGCGGCTGCGCTTTTCGTGGAAATGCGGACGCGAGCTGCTCCGCCGCAGCTGCCATTTTATTCTGCCCGGCATGATGGTAGCCATTTATGGCTACGTGGACAAATTCATGCTCAAGCATATGATCAGCGATGCGGAGATCGGCTATTATTCCACGGCGGTCAGCGTGTGCTCCATGTGGAGCTTTGTGCTCTCGGCGATCATTGACTCCGTGTATCCTACTATTATGGAAGCGTATCAGACAGACCGCCAGCTATATCTGCGCCGCAACCGGCAGCTGTATGCCATTGTGTTTTATGTGTCGGCGGGCGTGTCGGTGGTCATCGCTGTGCTTGGAAAATATGTGATTTGGCTGCTGTATGGCCAAGCATATCTTCCGGCGGCGGCTCCGTTACGGGTCGTCACCTGGTATACAGCGTTTTCCTATCTGGGTGTGGCCCGGAATGCGTGGGTGGTGTGCGAGAATAAGCAGCGCTACCTGAAATATTTGTACCTGTCGGCAGCAGTTGTCAATGTGATACTGAATCTGCTGCTGATCCCGAGCGGCGGTGCGGTGGGCGCGGCGGCGGCCTCCCTGATCACGCAGACGGCCACCATTCTGGCAGCTCCTATGCTGATTCCGGCCATGCGGGAAAATACCCGCTTGATGGTGCAGGCGATTCTCCTGCGGGACGTGCTGCCCCGGAGGGAAAAGTGAGGCATGGCTACTTGGCTTTTTTCAGCAGGTCTATTGTTGCTTTATCTTTCTCCCTGAAAGCAGACGGCGGGATTTTTACAATGAGCCAGGATATCTTCTGTTTCAAGCAAGTCGACGAAAGCAGATAATTGTGTCTGTTTGCCGCCACAAGACTGAACTTTTGTGCCTATTCCGATAGAGAAAATACTTGGGACGGCAAGCACTATATCCACACCGCTGGTACCGCCGAGGAAACCTCCATAGATTTTGTCACAGTGGATATAGCTCAGAAAAAAATCTATACCACACGCTATGGTGCCGGTACGGACCGCGAAATGGCCTTCTGATTGCAGGGAAGTATTTGTTCCTTACATCAGGTATCGGCGGAGTTCGGCAATGGCTTTCTTAACGGATTTAATGACCGCAGGATAGCTGCACCCCTCCAACGCCGCGATCTGCTCATAGGTCAAGCCTGCAAAGTAATACAACTCCAAACGACGGCGCTGCGTGTCAGGCAGTATGGTAATTGCTTTATGTAGTGCTTCTTGCATTAATTTCCCTTCAATCCAATCATCTACCTGATCTCCTGACGTACAAATAGCTTCCGGAAATTGCACACCTCGGGCAAAATGCCGTTCTTCCTCATTGTGCAGACGTTTTACGTCCAATTCTAATTGATTCATGGCATGGTAGAGCTCGATACCAAGTGCAATGCAGTGGTCTTTCCCCTCGCCGTCAACAAATCTCACATAAAACTGTGGTTCTGCGTTTTCTGCCTCAACTGTGAAAATTGTGTACGGAAAATCCGCATACTTCCTCCTTTTGGGGCGTGTATTCTTGCTGCGATAAAATTTATCCATTTTATGTTCCTCCTTTATTGTCCGATTTTTTGCGTAGCTAAAAGTCGGACGGAGGACCCCGGCACGGCACATGCCTGGTGAGCGATTCGCAGTGTAATGAACTCGGTCTTCGTAAAGGCATTTTGTTCATATTCAACTGGCAGCATCACGCCATAACACAACACCACTATAAAAAGCGCTTCTATAAAGGACAGGTCGTCTTGACCGTTCCTTCATAGAAGCGCTTTATTCACTTATACGCACCGCGCAATCCGGCATCTTTTATCGCATCACCTGGCAGCTCCAGCTTCTGCTGATACTTGGAAAGAGCATCGGGCATTAACAAGCCATCCTTTTCGCGAAAAATTCCCCTGAATGCAACCGATAAGACCATAGTCCCTCCATTTCGAAACTATTTCGTTCAGTCTTACTTGTAATACCATCGTACCAATTAGCATGGCGTATTGCAATATATTTGGCTATATTATTCGCTAAATTCTGTCAGGCATTTTGCTAATATATCGCGCATCACCGCCTAATAAAGCCATATCCTAGTATTCGATGATCGCCAACTGGATAAGAGTTCCGACGGCATAAATTCTTGCTGTTACCTTCAACTGTATAAATACTTCCATCCTTGACGCATTCCACGATACCCACATGATCGGCCTCCCCGTCCCGGGGGCTAGAGCCGCCCTGATTGTCCCAATCGAAGAAGATGATCATGCCAGCGACAGGCTCGGCGGAGCCGTCCAACCATTGCCCACGATCCCGAAACCACTGCACACCATTTCCGCAACCGGCAAATTTTGGGCAAACACCGGTGTCGATATAGCCGCACTGGGCGGCACACCAGCTGACAAAGCAGGCGCACCATTCCACATGGCTTTCAAACCCATACCAAGACCAATACGGCTCACCGCCTATATTTCCGACCTGCGACAGAGCCACTGTGACGATAGCATCGTCCCCGGAGTAAATGCCGTAAAGGACGGCAGACCATATACTGTGATTTTCCTCAGCAAGCAGTTCGGAAAGCTGCTGCCGCTGATCGGCGTTGAAATTGAAATGGTCTGCCATCTCCTCGGCGGTTCTGTGGCTGCCCGTGATATAAAGATAGGTGCGTGTGACCGTCGTGGCGGTTTCCACGATGTTTCCGTGGCCGTCGTCGGTTTCGATGATGACCTCCTCGGTTTTTCTCTCCGTGCAGGAAGATATTTTGTTCATCTGCCAGAAAATATCCTTGAGGATGGTTTTCTTGGCATCGTCCACCGTAGCGACTTCCTGTGGATCGTTTGGGTCAGTTGTGGTCTTCACCGCATACACCGCCAGCACCTCCGGCCAGGCCGCACGGGACCCGGACATTTCCAGTTCGTCATAGGTGCTGCCTGCTTTTGCATCGTCGATCTGCGATTGATAATCGGTGTTGATCTCCTGTACCACCTGCCGCATGGTCTGTCCCGTGCCGCTATCCTCGCCGGAGAAGAAGATGCCGAAGCAGGAACTGGCAATCAGCCCAATCGCACAGAGGCCGAGGATAATCGTCACCGCTGCCCAGCCGCCTGCGGCAATGGCGGCAATGACAGCCTTTGTTCCGGAGATAGCCGCCTTTGTTGCGGACACCGTTGCCCTGGCAACGCTCCGAACCGTCTGGGCAGCGGCCCTCGCTGCAGTCTTGACCGCCTGCGCCGCCTTTGGCGCTGCCTTTGCGGTAGACTTTACTGCCTGCGACGTCCCAGAACCGACGGGTGTCGGCTTTACGGAGATGCAGCCAGTCCGCTGTACATGGCGAATATCTGCCGACACCGCTTTTGTAGACTTGGGTGCATGGACAGTCTGCGCTACTTTCTCCGGCTTGTTTTCTCTCAGCACATCCCTGCATTTTTGCATTTGCACCCTTGCCTTGTCCGCATTTCGCCGTGCATCAGAAAAGCCACGACAGCCCCGCTTCCGGAATTGGAAGCCCAACTCGGAGACTGCGCCTTGCGCCGTACGCTCCAGCTTCTGAGCGCTGTACTCCTGCGAAGAAGTCTCTGCAGGAGTGGCGTTACGTTCAGCAGCATCCTTTGTGCGGACGGCCACAGGCTTCAGGTGCTCAGCGGCAACCGCCGCACGGTCAATGGTCTTAACGGTTCCCTTGACGGCCTTTCTTGTTTTCAGGTCTGCCATTGCGCCCCCCTCAATTCTCATGGAGTGTGACATTTTCCATTCACTCATTTCGTCTTACCCCCAACAATAATGCTCTCGTCCGGTTTGGTGGTCATCAGGCGGTACAGCTCTGTATCTTTCGGAAACTGATTTTTGAAGGGCACCAGTGCGCCGCCGTAGCGCAAAAGGCCGCAGCCTGCCGGGGCGTTGGTGATATAGCCGGTCTGCTCCGGGGAAATGTTCAAAAGTGCCGCCAGCTTCTCCCGGTCGCTGGGAGCCTGATTGAGCAGGATCAGCATTTCGGAATTCGACAGCATGGTACTGGCCTGAACGGAATCCAGCAGATACTCCACATTCTGCGTAATGGCGGTGGGATAGGCACCGCGTTTACGGAAGCGACGCCATGCGGAATCAAAGAAATCCGCGCTGTACGGATTCTGAAAGACCACATGAAATTCGTCGATGAACAGGTGCGTCCGCTTGCCTTTGCGCCAGTTTTCCGTCACGCGGTTGAGCATAGCGTCGGTGATAATCAGAAGCCCCATGGTTTTGAGCTGACGCCCCAGATCCATAATGTCATAGATAACGATGCGGTTTTGGGTGTCCACATTGGTTTCATGGGCAAAGGCATCCAGACTGCCGGTGGTGAACAGCTCCAGCGCCAGCGCCAGATCGCGGGCTTCTTCCTCTGGCTGTGCCAGCAGCTTTTCCCGGAGAACACGAAGCGTCGGGACAGGGCCGCCGCGCTTATAGGCCGCATACACGGCGTCTACGCACCGGTCGATGATGCTCTTTTGCAAGGGGCCGATGCCGCCGCGGTCAAGCTGTTCAAACAGGGACAGGATAAACTCGGATTTATCTACTACCGGGTTGCCGCCATCGCCGTAGCCCTCCACCATGTCCATGGCGTTGATATGGTCGGGGCTGCCCGCCGCAATGCGGATGACCTCACCGCCCAGCGCCTGACCCAGCGCATAATACTCGCGCTCGGGATCACAGATCAAAATATCATCCTTCGTGGCCAGCGCAAGAAAGACGATCAGCTCCTTTGCCGAAAAAGATTTGCCGCTGCCGGGTACGCCGGTAATGATGGTGGATTGGTTGAGCAGATTTGCACGGTTGCACAGCAGCAGATTGCCGGAGATGGCGTTCTCACCGTAATAAATGCCGCCTGGCTCCATGATCTCCTGCACACGGAACGGCATCAGCGCCGCCAGCGCTTCCGAGGTGAAGGTGCGCAGAATATCAATTTTCCGCACGCCAATGGGCAGTGCTGTGTTCAGGCCGTCCATCTGCTGAAATCGCAGCGTGGCCATTTGGCACATCCGCTGTGTGGCAGAGGTGAGGATGTAGTCGGTGTCAGCGTCCAGCTGCTGCTTGCTGTCCGCCGTATGCATCAGCGTCACCATGCCCAGAAGCATCCGCTGGTCACGGGAGGTGAGGTCGTCAAGAAATTCCTTCATCTCCGCCCGCTGCTTTTCCATGTCGTAGGGGATCGTGCCGGAGAAATTGTTGTTTTGCTGCTGCTTGCGTAAAAAGTCCACGATGTTTCTCTCTACGCCGAGCAGACGGCTTTCTCCGTCGCGGATCGCCTCGTCCATGGGGATCGGTACCACATCAATAGATAGGATCATCGGCCGGTCAATACCGGACAGCTCCGAGAGAATATCGTCCCGCAGATAGGCGGCGTAATCCTTGAGGAACAGCACACGGCCGTAACGGTCGCCCATGCGGAAACAGTCCCGGTCAAATTCAAAGCTGTCCGGACAGATGTAGTCCTTAAAGCTGTGACCCAGTTTCATGGACAGCTTTGGGTCGAAATGAAAGTCCGCTTCCTCGCCGTGACGGAAAAAGCCGTGCAGAATGCGCAGCCGATCCATCATATCCAGTTCCGTGCAGCGCGAGCCGAGGCGGGAGAGCGCCAGCGTATACTCTGAACCGGTGCGGGCGAAATAGCTTTCGGCCTCCTTATAGCTTTTGCGTGTGATCGTCACCGTGATATACAGGTCGCGGATCATACCGCTGGCGTGGGATGCTTTTTCCAGCAGCATATCGTTATATTCCTTGCGGTAATGGTCGCGGCCGTCGTTTTCATAGGGGATCATGATGTATTCCTCAAAATCACGGCGGTTGAGCTTTCGGGTGACGATGCTCAACTTGGTGTCGGCGTTACTGTCGCAGAGGTTCAGCAGGGCGCTGTACCCCAGCAGCATGGATTTCTGATCTTCCTCGCCGGCCAGCGCGTAGTTGATGTCGGAAAACTGCCAGGTGCGGCTATAGCGGTTCTGCCCCACAAGCAAAATGCCGCTTTTCCAGACCGTGCGGATGGGGATCACCTCCTGCACGCTGTGAGGGATCATATATTTATCCGTATCTCTGCGGCGGATGTTTTTCAGTGTTTTCAGCATTTTTGCCTCCTTCGGGTGTGGTCGGATGTCGTTTTGAACTTAGGGTAAAATGCACCCAAGTTTCCAATGTCAGTGTCGTTTTTGGGCTTTGGCGTGCGCTTCCTGCATGGCTTCGCGGTATAAATTCTTCGGCTTGAAGGTCAGCCGCCTGGGGATCAGAAATTCCGAGCGTACCCATGCGATCACGAGTTTTTCCGCCGTCATGCCGTGGTATTTTACAAAGCCCATGGCAGCAAAGGGAGCCGCACCGAGGATACACAGCCAGCTGACCGTTTCCGTACCCAGCACATTCCGCAGACCGAAATAAATACCGACGGCAACACCGCAGGCCAGCACAGAAAAAACGAGCTGCCGCAGCGACAGCCCGAAAAACATATTCTCTTTATATTCGCGTATCTCGCGGTTAATCTTGATTTCCATAGTCGTTATCCTCTCTCCGGTGTGCTTTTAGCCGGTGCTTTCGGTTGGAGCGCTGTGGGGCTTTCACCGCTCTCCGGGCGGAGAAAATCCAGCCGCGAGGCAGCATAAATAGCATTGTCATTGAGCTGACGCTGCCATGCGCCGACAGACGGTGCCCATTTGAAGCCGTTATATTTTAGCTTACTTCGCTGTTCCTCCGTGGGCTTTCCGTCAAAATACAGGCGCAGGCGATTATCTTCCTTGTCTGCCTCGGCATGACCGCCCGGAAAATCCCAGCCTACATATTCCGTGTTTTGTGTTCGGGACACCTCCTCAATGCGCTGCCTAAGTCTGCGCATTTCCGCTGTGTTGCCGCTGAGTATATAAGACGGATAGGGCTGCTTTTCCCACGAATAGCTGTTTTGCACACGCTCGTCCAGCTTGACCGCCTCCGCGTCCGAAAGGCCGGGACAGCCCAGCGCTGTGGCGTGTTTCTTGAAATAGGCGTTGATCTCCTTCATGCGTGCGTGCTGCTTAGTCAGCTTATCGAGCTTCGCTTGCAGCTTTTCCACCGCCTGGGGATCATCGCTGCGAATTACATTATTTTGAATCATTGTATTTCCTCCTTCAAATTAAAGACCCATCATTTCGCGTACTACGCGGTCTGCCATTTTTACCGTTCCCACCAGTACAAGCAGGTTAAAAATCAGCTCGCCAATGTAAGACCATACCTGTGTGACCGCCGCTGCGTTCGGATCGACCACGGGCGGAGTGGATGCGAACAGAGAAAAGATGATACAGGCCAGCACAATAATCGCGCCCTCCAGGCAAACGGCGGCGTAGGATTTCAGAAAGCTCTTACCCACCTGCTGACTCGGTTCACCGGCAAAGGTAGCCAGCGGTACCGGCGCGATAGCTGTGTAAATATAGAGCTTGAAAAAGCGCCCGTAAACGGAGAGGATCATGATAAACGAGAGGATTGTGATGAACAATCCGCCGATCAAGGTCACTGCCCAGAGCGGAATACTTTCCCAAAAGCCACAGTCCTCAATGGCGGTCACGATCTCTGCCGGAAGCACGGTCTGCTGTGCTGTGCCCATACCGGCCGCCGTCATTATGGTGGAAATAACGCCCTGCACAATGGAAAACAGCGCCATCATCAGCTCCAGCCCATAGGTGACGACCGCTTTCGCCAGTGCAAAGCGGACAAACAGCTTGATCGCCACCTCCGGCTTTTTGACCTCGGCAAAGGAGCCGCAGGTCTTAACGATACCTACCACGAAAAAAAGCACCAACAGCGCCAAGCCGATGGCCTGCACAGTACCGTTAATGGTCTTGATCACATTCCATATTGTGCCGCCCTTGAAGTTTTCGGGGGACTGTGTGAGCAGCTGCCATATCTCCGCCAGCTTTTCGTTCCATGTTTCAAGTGCGTTTTCGAGATTCTGTACGACCCAGTTATCACTCATATAGCTTCCTCCTTTCCCGACAGCATAAGGGGGCAGGCACGAAGCCTGCCCCTCGCTGCCGTATTTTGATTATCGCTCGCCCCGGTTGGGTGTGCTGCGGATTACTCCATACACATCATCCACAAAGTAGCGCCCGGCAAAGGGATTGAATATGGCGTGGCATTTTACGCCGTTATACTCTGCCAGATAGTCATTGTCTCCGAGGCGTTTCAAAATCGTCGCCTCTCCGAGCACATGATTTTCACCCTGCTTCAGCGAATGGATATAGCATTGGCACTTTTCCATGACCGTTTCCTCCGTTAACCCGTGATCAGCGTCAGGATCTCCTTAGCAAAGGTCACGACGACACCGCCGGCAAGTGTCAAAAATCCGTTGCTGCGCTGGCTGGGGTCGTGGCTCTGAAAGGACAGACCGATCTGTACAATACCCCAGCCCAGCAAAATCAGACCGACCGCGCGGATCACGCCGAAGATAAAATCAGACAGATTGTTGATGACCGCCAACGGGTCATTTCCTGCGGCAAAGGCTGTCATGGGCAGACAACATACGGTGAACACAACAGCGGCATAGACCGCCAGAACCCTCCTGCTCTTTTTCCCCATAGGCAGAGGACGGGTGTGTTTGCTTTTCTTAGTGCTTTTGAGATGCTTCATTGGGCTTTTCCTCCAGCTCATAAATTGCCTCCAATTCCTCGTTGGAAAGGAGTTCGTATTGGGTTTCGTTTTCGCTCGGCACTGCCACGGGATCCGTTGTCAGAAGCCGGTCGTGAATGGTGATCGCTGCAATGGCGTACTCGGCGCTTCCGTGGATATAAGGCGGTGCGCCGCCGTCCGGGGTGTGCGACACCAGCGGATGGGTCATGATGTCAAACTTGTCGTCGCAGACCGGTAATTCGCCGCGAATGAACAGCAGCGCCTTGCCGTTGTCCAGCATCCGCACCTCATCCGGTGTCATCAACTCACGCCCGGTGATCTGATAATTGGTGCTGTAATTGCCGTTTCGCCCGGACGATCTTCCGTAGGTGTTCGTGTCAATCGTGGCCTTGCCGAGCAGTTCCGAGATGTACTTGTGGGATCCCTGCTCGTTGCCGCCGAGATACAGCAGCTCGTCGCAGTTGCCCAAAATACTCTCCCACTGCTTTTCAAACAGCGCCTTTAACTGCGCAATGTTTTGCAGGATGATGGACACGAACACATTGCGGGAACGCATGGTGGAGAGCTTTTTGTCAAAATCCTCCGGCAGTGAGATGTTCGCAAATTCGTCCATTAAAAAGTGTACGGGGACGGGCAGGCTGCCGCCGTGCTTATGGTCGGCACTGTCAAAAAGCTGCTGAAAGAGCTGCTGATACAAAACGGATACTAAAAAGTTGAAGCTCGTATCACTGTCCGAGATCAGCGCAAACAGTGCCACACGCTTTTCGCCCATATCCTGCAAATTCAGTTCGTCCGTGGCGGTCAGCGCCGCCACAGACGAGAGATTGAATTTTTCGAGCCTTGCCGCCAGTGTAATCTGGATGCTTTTCAGTGTTTTGGCGCTGCCGGAGTGATAGTCCTTATAATACTTGACCGCGATATGCTCCGGGTCGCGCATTTCCAGCCGCTCAAACAACACATCCAGCGGCGACTGGTAGGAATCGTCCTCCTCCCGCACCTCACCGGCGCGCAGCATTTCCATGACCATCGGAAAGTTTTGCTCATCGGGCGGCGCTTCGTGGTAGAGATAGTAGGCCAGTGCCGACAACAGCATAGCAGCCGTCGTGTCCCAAAACGGGTCATTGGTCTGGCTGCCCTTGGGTGTGGTCGCCTTGAACAGATTCGTCACCAGCATCTGCACCTCGTTGTCATCGGTCAGATAGACGAATGGGTTATAGCAGTGACTTTTCTCCATGTGCAGCAGATCCAGCACCCGGATCTCATATCCGGATTCCTCCAGCAGCCGTCCGGAATCGCGAAGCAGCTCGCCTTTGGGGTCAAGGCAGACAAAGGACGAACCCTGCGGTGACAGGCAAGCCTCATACAGGCAGGGCTTGGCATACGAACGGGTCTTGCCCGCGCCGCTGCCGCCGATGATAACGGTATTCAGGTTGCGCTTGTGCTTGCGGCCGTTTAGCCCCATACGGATGTGCTGCGTGAACACCTTGTTTGGCTTTGGCGGGCGTGCCCGATACTTTCGGTTCACGGTTTCCGCATTGCCCCATTTGGCAGAGCCGTGTTCCTCGCCGCGCCGGTAATGACGGCGGGTGGAAAGATAGACCCCGATCACCATGGCATACAGGGCAATGAAAACGAGGACAGTTTTCAGGCTGTCCTCGCACCACTCGATATGAAACGGCTCATTCATTGCCGATGGAAATTGCCGAAGGATCTCGGGAAGGCCACCGGAAGCAGCCGGGGCGATCAGCAGCCCCAGCCACACCGCAGGGATCAGCCCCGTCGCATACCACAGCCATTTTTGTTTACCGTTCATCTTTCTGCTTGACTCTTTTGGATTTGCTCGGTGCGTCAACGGTTTTAATGAGAACTTCATCGACAATATCGGTGGGGCGTTTGTCCTCGATCAAATCGTTACGCAGGTTGTTGAGTGCATTGATCACGACGCCGTGCTGATACGGATCAAGGGTCAATACACGCATATCCTGTTTTTCCATGGCTCATCGCTCCTTTCCGGTTTCCTTTTGCGCTGCCGTGCGGCTTTGCTCCAGCGTCCGCGCCATTTTGCCGGTCATGGTCTGCAGCGTGTCACGAATGTCGGTCAACTCACCGCGAATGGTCTGCGGCTCCGCATTTTTCAGCTCATCGGGCAAGCGGCTGAAATCATACCCCTGTGTGTCCACACCGTACTTGCGGCACAGCATATAGGAAACGCAGTAGCTTTTGAAGGCGTCAGCCTGCGGGGTACTGTTTTCCTGCTGCGCCATCTCGGCACGAGCCAGTGCCAGCGATACGCTGCGAAACAGGTCTTGCCCGTCCATACCGCGCTGGACGAAGATGGTTTTGCGCTCATAGTCATACACTGCACCGTTTTGCACGCTGTCGGCCATTTCAATGGGCACCGGGCGCTTGGCGATCAGTGCAGAAAGCAGCAGGCGGTCATCATAATGCACCTGCGGCTGCCGCTGGCGTTTGGCATCCGTTTGGCTGATGTCAAAGACCTTTTTCACATTATAGTAGTAGCCGGTGCGGCCATCCTCGGTCACATAGCTGTCCCCGGCTTCCAGAATGGAAATGCCTGTTTCGTTTTTGCGGACATAGATGCCGCGTTCTTTCCAGCCGTCAAAGTCCCGCAGGCGGGTGGCCTCATCGTTCTGTGCATAGATCAGCAGCGCGTTTGTGGCCGAATAGCGGTCAAATCGTGCCTGCACATCCAAAAAGCCCCGAAAGGCTTCTCCGTCCCGCATGACCTCCTGTGCCATTTCATCCGCCAGTGCATACAGGCTGTCGCGTTCCGCCTTCTTCTTGGCGGCATATTCCTCCTTGGTCAGCTGCGGACGGTCGCTCTGCGTTTCCGTGGCAGTGGGGGCGGTAAAAAGATCATCGAAGTTTGCCATAGCTTATCTCTCCTTACTTTTTCTGACCCGCTTTTTCGGCGGAGTCTGTCGGTGTTCATTTTGCGGTCGTGTACTCTTGGCGGGTCTGCTGCGTTCGGTCGGCTTGCGCCCCTCCGTCTCCTGCTGCTCACGGCGGATCTCCTTCAGCTCCTCGCGGACAGATGGACGATCTTCCTTAGCAGTACCCTCGGCGGATCTCTTTCTGGATTTTGAGGAAGGCTCGGACGGACGGGATTTCTCCGTCCGAGCCGCCGTGGGG
>OHJG01000297.1_pt1 | contig 28036 bp, 15 predicted proteins | sample 1568481 | NCBI WGS metagenome assembly OHJG01 (sample SAMEA3879505, study PRJEB24766) | human gut metagenome | biome: human-associated habitat; feature: feces | place: USA | collected 1985/1987
GTTTGTGCGCCAGCCCGATTCCATCCCAAGGAAAACTGCATTTTCCTTGCGCTGCCTTGCAGCTATCCTTTTGCAGCTCCCGCCTTGCCCCGAAGTGCGCGGCACTCCGAACCAAGGCTGCGAGCAAAATTGAATACGATTTCCGACCGTTCAACAAGAGCTTTCTTGCTGGGCGGTCTTTTTGTTTGGGGGTGATGCCTATTCCGTGTCCGCACTTCAAAATCAGCATTGTCAAGCGCAGTCAAGGGCAGTCCGCTGTTGCTGGTGCAGCTTATCAGAGCGGTGAACGTCTGTTCAGCGAATACGACCAGAAAACAAAATTTTACAACAAAAAGAAAGAACTTGTTCACTCCGAAATCATGTTGCCACCTCATGCGCCGCCCGGATATGCAGATCGGGCCACGCTCTGGAACGCCGTGGAAGCCGTAGAAAATCAATGGAATTCGCAGCTTGCCCGCCGTATCGTGCTGGCACTTCCGAGAGAGGTTCCAAAAGACCAGTACGTTTCCATGCTCAAAGAATTTTGCAAAGCGCAGTTCGTTTCCAAGGGCATGATTGCTGACTTTGCCATTCACGACAAGGACGATGGAAACCCACACGCCCACATTCTGCTGACTATCCGGGCAATGGATGAACACGGCAAGTGGCTCCCAAAAGCCCGCAAGGTTTACGACCTTGACGAAAACGGCGAGCGTATCAAACTTCCTTCCGGCAACTGGAAGTCACACAAAGAGAATACCGTTGACTGGAACGAACAGACCAATGCCGAGGTCTGGCGGCACAGCTGGGAAGTTGTTACCAATCGCTATCTGGAAGCGGCTGGCAGACCCGAACGTGTTGACCTTCGTTCGTTTGAGCGTCAGGGAGTGCAGCAGATACCGACTGTGCATCTCGGCCCTGCTGCTCACCAGATGGAGAAGCGAGGAATCGAAACTTTTCTCGGAAATCTCAACCGGGACATTCGAGCCGCCAACAGCCTGATGCAGTCCATCCGCAGCACCATCCGGGGGCTGCAACGCTGGATCGCAGACCTGACGGAGAAGAAGCAGATTCTTCTGGACGCACTGGAACAAGCCAAGGAGCCAACACTGTCCGATCTGCTGGTGGACTACTTCAACCTCCGCAACGAACAGCGCAACGATTGGTCGAGCAAGGCGCAGGTAAAATGTACTGCCCGTGACCTTGCCGAAGTCATGCAGGCGGTCGATTATCTGAAAGCCCATTCGCTGAACACGGTCGAGGACTTGAACGCCGCAATCAAAGACTTGAGCCAGGCCGCCGCCCCTCTCCGCAAGCAGCTGAAGCAGAACGAGAACCGGATGCGGGAAATCGCCCAAGTCAAAGACGCTGCTGCCATCCATGCCAAGCTGAAGCCCATCCACGACACCTTTATAAAGAAGAACTTCAAGTTGACAAAGGATGCCTATGCCAGCCAGCACAAGGATGAACTGGACACCTTCAATAAAGCTGTCCGCACCCTGATGAAGCTGAACGGCAGTACGACCGTAGATTTTTCGGCATTGGATGCCGAATTTTCTGCGCTGCAATCGGGCAGCGCAGAGTTGCGCAGCCAGCTTGAAACCATGCGGCCTGACCTGACCGCACTGAAAAATGTGCGAAAGTATATCGACCTTGTGCTGAATAAGCAGCAGCTTTCTGCACCGGGCGGCAAGGCCCCGGAAAAGGAATCTGTGCTGAAACAGTTGGAGCAGCTTCAGCAGGAAAAATCAAAACACAAAACGATTACCACCATGAACCGCGAAGAATCGCTCTAAACCTCATGCTTCTGCCACGGCTGCTTCGCTAGCAGTGGCAGAAATACATAGTTGCTCTAAGATATAAAGCAATCCACCTGTGAATTTTCGGTTAATTCTCAAAACAAGGGTTGCCGTTTGGCCATTCTCGTCGGCTACCTATTGAGAGGACTTTTTTGAAAGTTGCAATGTTAAGCACATTTCAATTCAAACTTTCATATCAAAAAACTTTTCTGCAAATTTCTTTCTCTGGTTACTTTTTGCCCTTTTTCACCGCCTACCTATTAGAGGGATATTAAGTGATTCAAACTTTTTTCGGCGCAGAAATCTGTCTGTGGTCAAAATTTTCTCAAAACTTTCAAATCATACCCCCTATTTTTCAGTTCTTTTTCTGTTAATAGTAGGAGCCTTCATAATTCGGATTCAAACATCTCAATCTGTGAATTTTTTGTTAATCCTAAAAAAAAAAAAGAGGTTATCAAAACTCCTTTCTCAATGCCTACCAAATGAGTGGCTTTTTTGAGTGTCGGTTTCTCTGAAACTGATTTTTTTGTGTGATTCGCTCAACTTTTATGGAAAGTTGTTGCGGATGGTTATCTTTTGGCCCTTCTCGATGGCTCGTATATAGAAGCTGATTTTTTGGAAACCCAACTTCCGCAGATTTTCTATACGTTCTTTGACAACAGAATAGCCCAATCGTCCGGTACTTCACAAAAGGTACTTCTGTAACTCGCAGCCTGGTCGCAACGAAGACGGGGTGGCTGAAATGCCAATGATGCGGTGAAAATCCGCTGCCGGACGATTCCCCACTCCCAGGGAGCCGAGGGCGAGTATGGGAGACCATATCATATTAACGCAGCTGAGCTTATTCAAGCCCATCTGCGATGGAGAGCCGGAATAGATGCCGACTCTCGTTACATTCGCTTTCTCAAAGAACCATTTCGCCCGGTCAGCGGAATAGACCAAAAGAGAAAAATGAATAGAATCCATTCCTTTCCGCACTTGCAGACATGAACAGGAGGTTTGCCCTTGAACAAAGAAAAAACCGAGAAGAAGCCTGCCGAGCGTACCCGTGCGCCTAGAAGTCCGAAGTCCGTGCGTCTGATCGTAGAACGCCACTATATTGGCAATGTGCCGATGAACACGCTTTTTCAGCGGCTTGCAGAGGAAGAAATTCGTAAAACTGCCGAATCGTATCTTGCGGTTGGCTAATTGGACGTTTTACAGAGGAAAAGAGCTTGCATCATCATGCAGTTTTCGCTACAATGTACCTGATGAGGTCTCTTTTCCATTATGGAGGTACACATGGAAAAGGACAAAAAAGTAACTGCTTTATACTGCCGCCTGTCAAAAGATGATGGGTCAAATCAGGAAAGCCTGAGCATCCGCACACAAAAGGCAATGCTTATGGACTATGCCACACGCAACGGTTTCGGGAACTGCCAGTACTATGTCGATGATGGTTATAGCGGTACGAACTCTGACCGTCCTGCCTTTCAGGAACTTCTTGATGATATTCGGGATGGAAAGGTAGCGACCGTCATTACCAAAGACCAGTCCCGACTTGGACGCAACCACATCGAAACCGGAACGTATATGGAAATCTTCTTTCCGGAGCACGGTGTCCGCTATATTGCAATCAACGATGGTTACGATTCCAACGAGCAATCCCAGATGGATATTGCTCCGTTCCGAAACATCATCAATGAAATGTACGCCAAGGATACTTCCCGCAAAATCAAGAGTGCCCTTCGGACACGCAAGAAAAGTGGAAAGTATGTCTCCAGTGGCGCACCGTTTGGCTATCAGAAAGACCCTGCCGACCACAACCACCTTGTGATCGACCCGAATACTGCCCCCGTTGTTGAATATCTCTATTCATTGGCAGAGGAAGGTCTGGGGCTTCACCGCATCGCCAAGCGGCTTCACGATGAGAAAATCCTGAAGCCGTGCTACTACAAGAAAGAGATGTTCGACCGCTTTGTCGATGATGAAAAGATGTATGATTGGGATTCTGCCTATGTCAGTCAGATCCTGCACAGCCCGGTCTACGCCGGACACATCATCTATGAAGCAAAACCCACTGTGTCGATGAAATCCAAGAAGCGGCGTTATATTCCTCTTACAGAACGTGCCATCGTCCCGAACACGCATGAAGCAATCATCCCGCAAGAACGTTGGGAGAACGTACAACGAATCCTTTACAGCCGTGCTGCTTGTTTTGCGTGTGATAAAACGGAATATGAGAACATCTTCAAAGGAATCGTTCGCTGTGCAGACTGTGGCAGAACAATGTTGGTCAAGGTTGAATCCCGCCGCAAGCGTGACAACATTCTGGATCAGACATTTTATTGTTGCAGTACCTACCGGAAGTATGGTGCGAAATCCTGCGACGCTCACAATTTGGAAGCCCGTGTTTTGCATGAAGCTGTTCTTGCGGACATTCAGGCGCACGCAAAGGCCGCTGTGGGCAACCGAGAAGCCCTTGTGAAAAAGATTGCAGACCAGATGCACCTTCGGGTATCTTCTGACCGAGCGCAGCACAAGCGGGATTTGAAGCAGTGTAAAGCAAGAATCGCAGAAATCGAAGATTTGTATGCAAAACTTTATGAGGATGTGTCAAAGGGACTTCTCCCGGAGAAACGTTTTCAAATGCTTGCAGAGCGCTATGACAAAGAACAGGCTGAACTGACCGAAAAAATCGAACAGTACGAACAGGAAGGTCGTACTGAACACGATCAGCTGGACAAGATTCAGGATTTTATTGATGAAGTCAGCAAGTACGCTGGCATCACCGAACTGAACTATAAGATTCTGCATCAGCTGATTGACAAGATTCTGGTATCCAGAGCGGAAAAGGTCGATGGCGAATACGTCCAGAAAATCCAGATTTTCTACCGCTTTATCGGCCCATTGGATGCCATCGAGTAACAATGTCAGAAAAGTCACCTCCGAGAACTATCCAACAGACGCCGGGCGCGAGGGTGAAGCGATTTTTCGCCGTGTGTATGCCCTTGCCGGAAGCAAACTCCCCATCAAGCGGCTGTGGATCAGCAGCATGGAGGATGCCGCCATCCAGCAGGGGTTTGAAAACCTGAAAGATGGCGCGGCGTATGATAATCTGTTTGCAGCGTCCGAGTGCAGAGCAAAAGCGGATTGGCTGATCGGTATGAATGGAACCCGTGCTTTTACGAAAAAGTACGGCAGAAAACAGACCATTGGCCGTGTGCAGACCCCGACGCTGGCGATGCTGGCCGAACGGCAGACCAAAATCCAGAACTTTGTAAAGGAACCCTATTATAAAGTGGAACTGTCCGGTGGGGGCATGGTCGCAGTATCGGAACAGATGGCGCAGGAGCAGGATGCCGATACCATGTGGGCTGCCTGTGACGGGCAGTGCGCGGTGGTAGGCAGCATCGAACGCAAGAGGGTAGAAAAGAAGCCCCCGAAGCTGTATGACCTGACGACCTTGCAGCGAGAAGCAAACCGTTATTACGGTATGACTGCTAGCCAGACCTTGCAGGCATTGCAGGAATTGTACGAAGAAAAGCTGGTGACATACCCCAGAACGGACAGCCAGTTCGTGACCGAGGATATGCGCAAGACGGTGGAATCTCTGGTGCTGGCCTTAGATGGCGCGGCGGCAGACGTAAGCTGCGTTATCAACAACAGCAAGGTCACAGACCATCATGCGATCCTGCCGACGATGCAGGGCGCAAAGTGTAATAAGGCAAAGCTGTCCGAAACCAAACAGAAGATTCTTTCGCTTATCATCTGGAAACTGGTGCAGGCTGTGCAGCCGCCGTTCATCTATGAGGATGTGCTGGGGACGGTATGCTGTCAGGGACAGAATTTTACAGCAAAATATAAGGATGTTCTGCAGCCCGGTTATACTGCAAAACCTGTTCCGCTTGTGGAGCCGGAGAAGAACAAGGATGCGTCACTTCCGAACGATCTGGAACAGGGGATGGTTATTCCGGTGGTACGGGCAGAAAAAAAGCAGGGCTTTACTTCACCGCCGAAAGTCTACACCGAAGATACCCTGCTGTCGGCCATGGAAACCGCAGGCAACAAGGAATTTGAAAAGGACACGGAGAAGAAAGGTCTGGGAACCCCTGCAACGCGCGCCGCAATTCTGGAAAAGCTGGTATCCTCCGGCTATGTGCAGCGTAAAGGCAAGCAGATGATTCCCACGGAGGACGGTGTGGCCGCAATCCGCAATATCCCGGACTACCTAAAATCCTCCAGCATGACAGCCGAATGGGAAAATGACCTGCTGCGGATGGAACGCGGCGAGATCAAGCCCTATGATTTTATGCAGGGCATCCACGGGTTGCTCGATAAGATGCTGGCTGACCTCCGGCAGATTCCTACCGTCGCGGCAGCTCCCCATCATAATAAGGTAAGCGTAGGAAGCTGCCCGGTCTGCGGAAACCCTGTACATGAGAGTAAGCTCAGCTTTTGTTGTGCAGACCGCAGCTGCAAATTTGCCCTCTGGAAAGAAAGCAGATACTTGGCCAATATGAGAAAAACGCTGGACAAGAAGATGGCGGTAGACCTTTTGAAGAAAGGCCGCACCCATGTAAAAGACTTTTATTCCGTGAAAAAAGATAAAATGTTCGCTGCCGATCTTGTGATGCGCGTCGAATATGGCCGCGCACAGTACAGCTTGGAATTTCCCAAAGCACCGATGAAAAAGAAAACATAAAGGAGGTTTGACCCTTGCCACAGATTAACGATATTCGAGAATTGGCGCAGCAGAACGCCCGGTATGTCAGTAACTCGCCACAGGACTGGATGAGTTATCTGGATGTGGCGGCACGGCTGTACCGCTATTCGTTTGCCGATGCGCTCCTGATCCACGCACAGCGGCCCGATGCGACCGCCTGCGCAGAACTGGAACTCTGGAATCAGAAAATGAGCCGATGGGTCAACCGTGGCGCAAAAGGCATCGCGCTTCTGGATGATACCGGACCGCGTACCAAGCTGCGGTATGTGTTCGATATTGCTGACACCCATCTGGTGCGCGGCGGAAAAACACCGCTCTTATGGAATCTGGACAGCCACGAGCACGAGCAGGCTATCTTAGACCATCTGGCAGATACCTACGGCCTGTTGCAGACAGACAGCATGAATACTGCCCTGATGGAACTGGCACAGCAGCTGACCGCCGATAATTTGGATGAAGCGATGGACGGTTTGGCCTATGAGGTGGCGGATACTTTTCTGGAAGAACTGGACGAAGATAACATCCGCGTCCGCTTCCGGGAACTGATGACCAACAGTATCTTCTATACGCTTTCCCGCCGCTGCGGGCAGGAGCCTATGAATGTGCTGGACGATGATGATTTTATCCGTATCGTGGATTTCAACAAGCTGCCGGTGCTGTCGTTTCTCGGCAATGCCGTTTCCGAACAGTGCGAAGCGGTTCTTTTTGACATTGGCCGTGAGATGCGGAAAATTTACAAAAAAGAAATTACGCAGCAGCTTGAAAAATCCGTTGACAGCTTGTATAATACCAATACAGACTTTAGCACATTAAAGCGCAAAACCAAAGAGACCACGACCAAAGGAGGACAAGAAAATGGAGTTGACGTATTACCGCAAGGGAGATTATCTGTTCCCGAATCTGGCCGTGAAGGACGAGCCGCAGATCATCGGGAAGTACGGGATGCTGCGCAGGACGTACCTGAAAGAGAACCGCAAGAATTGGTATCAGAGTATGCTGATGAGCGGCAGACTGAACCAGCATCTGGCGCAGATCGAGGAAGAAGCGGAGAACCGGATGGAATCCCTGTTGGACAGCCTGAACGAGAAGTTTCCGGCACCGAGCAAGGAGAAGGACCCGCTGGCATGGGCGGCACATCAGAACAGCCTGACGGCGATGGCAGAAGAGATCGTCTTGAAGGAATTGGTGTACAATTAACTGAACCGACAACGGAACAGGATTTGAGCGAAGCAGAGGAAGAAATTGCCTCTGCTTTTTCTTTGCCTGATTTGCCGACCGTGGAACAGCAGATCCGCGCCATTGAAGCACCGATCCGGGCGCGGTATGCGGATGAAATTGCACTTGATCCTGAAGTGGTCGATGAAATCCTGCGCACGGGCAGCAACCGCAGCAAGGGCCAGCTGCGCTTGATCTACAATTTCATGGTCGAGAAAACCCCGGAAGAATATACAGAGTTCGTGAAAAACGAATATGGCACGGGCGGCAAAGGCTTTGAAATTGGCGGCGCAAAGTATGCAGTCTGGTTCGATGATTTGGGACTGCGCATTGCAGCAGGTGACACGGCAAAGGGCGGTACGCTTGCCAATGCATTTTTATCCTGGGAGGATGTGAGCAATCGTATCTATGAACTGCTCCGGCAGGGTGAGTATGCTCCGCAGGCGGTTCTGGATGCTGCACGGCAGAATGCTTTGCAGGAACACGCGCAGACGTTGGCTTATATGGAACGTGACTTGGCAGACGGTGTTGCCGAAGCAGTGTTTCAGGATACAGCAATCTTCAGGGGCGGTTTCCCGGAACTGACAGACAGGCTGGCAGGCTTGCTGGATGATACGGATTTTCTGACTGACCTAAACGACAGATTATCTGCGCTGGGGGAAGCCTACGCCGAAGATAAAGACTTGATGCGGATGCACTTTTATAAGCCGGATAAAGTGGCAGCTCTGTTCCAGCAGTTTGCAAAGCCTTATCAGAACTACTCGGCGCGGGATGGCTTTTACTGGAATGAGTATAAGAAGTTCATCACGGAAGATGAAATAAACGCTTATTTCACACGAGGCAGCAATTATTCGGACAGTCGGCTGGCAATCTATTCGTTCTTCCTGAATCATGAGGACAAAAAAGAACGGGCTGAATTCCTGAAAGACCATTACGGGATCGGCGGCAGCAGCCATGCACTCTGCGGGGCAGACGATTCCCACGAAGATCACGATGGCAGAGGCATTACTTTGGAACGCGGCGCATACGGGAACCCGGATGCAAGTGTTCATCTGAACTGGAATCAGGCTGCAGGCCGAATTGACCGGCTTATCCGTGATAGTGAGTATTTGAAACCGGCAGACTACTCCCGGATGCCTGCTTATGAGCGCGAGCGGATGGCAATGCGGGTGATGGGATTCTATCACCATCTGCCGAACGATGTGGAGCGGCCTTATCCGCAAGACCTTTACCATGAAGAAGGACGAAAGGCCCTTGTTGAAAAGCTGGCAGATCCCGAACAGGCGGTGGAACTGCTGGAGCAGATGGACAATGCACTGCTGTCTGTGCCGCTGGATTCGGAAGAATATAAGCGTAAGGCAGAGGCCCTCTCTATCCTGCACCAGTATGTTGAGGGAACGTACACGATTTTTCCGGAAAAGAAGCAGGCTGTTGAGATTGCGGATTCTGAGCTTGGACAGCTGTCCATCTTTGATTTTATAGAGCAGGAGCCGCAAGCGAAAGAGCAGTCAACCGCCGCAGCGGTTGAGGTACCCCAAAAGGCAAAAGTCGTTGCGCGGTATCAGTCAACGGTGATGATGCAGGAGGGATATATCGAGGATATTGCAATTCTGCAATATCCTGATGGCAAGTTCTATAACCATTATAACTATGACGAAGAAAAGGGCACGGGTGCTGCAGAAACAGGGCCGTTTAACAGTCTGAATGATGCAAAGGCTGTCATTCGTCAAACGAGGGAAGATGCAAAAGCAGTAGAATCGTTTGAAAATCAGCCTAAGCAAACGTACAGCAGAAAAAACGGCAGTTTTCTGTATCTGGAAAACGACCATCTGTACCGCATTGAGCGTTCCAATGCCTACGATGTGTACCTGAAAGATATGGAAAATTCGGCGGTGGCTGGCCGGGTCATTCCGTTACCGTCATATAGCGAAACGCTGGCGAAGAATCCGCTGAACGATTTCCTGAAACTGGATGCGGACCACACCCAGAAAGACAGCCGCAGCATCTATAAAGAATGTCTGTACACGCTGTTGGAAAAGGTAGAGCGCAGCGAAATCTATCCGTTGCTGCGTGACCGCGATACCACCGAGGAAGAAGCGGAAAATCTGATCCGTGAGAAAATTGAGGATTTGTTTGCTTCCAGTGAGGTGAAAAATGCCGCTTATTCTGAGGCATTTGACACATGGGCGCACTTCGGAGAGTGGATTCAGGAAGATATTTTCCAGCGCACCTATCAGGACGTTATTACGGACAGACGGGATGCTGTTGCACTGTATCAGGATAGCATGGATGCTCCGCAGTGGGTACGCGGCATTATGGTTCCGTATGCAGCGGAAGAAAAGACCGTTGAGCCGACCTTGCAGCCCCTGCCGCTGGATGCCGCCAACGAGTATAACGCGCTGAAAGAGCGTTACCCGGATGCGCTGATCGGTTATGAGCAGTACGGCAGCTTTGAGTTCTACGGCGAGGATGCAAAGCGCGTTTCGGAACTGCTTGGCAGCAAACTGTTGGAAAAGAAAACTGCACTCGGCAAAGTTGAGGTATCTGGTTTTCCGCGTGAACAGTGGGTTTCACAGGCAATGAAGCTCTGGAAGCAAGGGGAGAACGTCTATCTGTCCGGCCAGCAGGAAGATGGAACCCATGCCCAAACGAAATACTTCCGCAGAGAGGAATATCTGCCTGTTAATACCACCATCGAACTGGACGATAGAGAATTCCGTGTGGATTCGGTGGACTTTGGAAATGGAACGGTCAGTTTGCAGGACATGACCCTTGCAAAAGAAGCCCGGTATCCGATTTTCCGAACGGAACAGCTGGAGTACATTCGGCATCTGTACGAACAGGCAGATGTACCGATGGAAGAAGCGGTGGAAATCACGGTCTTTACGGCTCTGCACAATGCAGGTGTAGCCTACGAAGATTTTTCCCCGGAGCAGATGGATGTGATCTATTCGGTGGCAGAATCGGGTGGCGAGTTGGAAGAACTGCTGAATCCTGACTTCCCGCCAGAACAGATGCAGCTGATCGCAGATGTGCAGAACCGAACGGATGCCATCAGCCGTGCAGCAGCAGAGGAAGCCCTTGAACCGCTGACCCAGCAGCCTATGACCCCGGCAGAGGTCAACCATGCACGGCGGCAGCACAATCTTCCGCTGGACAGTGGAGCAGAAACAGAACAGCCTGCACAGCCCAAACAGAAACCTATTAACTTCCGCATTACGGACGATGATCTCGGCGCAGGAGGGCCGAAAACAAAGTATAAAGCCAATGTGGAAGCCATTCGGGTGCTGCAGACACTGGATGCAGAGCAGCGGCAGGCTACCGCAGAAGAGCAGGAGATACTTTCCCGGTATGTGGGCTGGGGCGGCATTCCGCAGGCGTTCGATGAAAACAACGCGGAATGGTCGAAAGAGTATGCCGAACTGCAGTCCATGCTCACGGTAGATGAGTATAAGGAAGCCCGTGCCAGTACCCTGAATGCGTTTTACACTTCTCCTACGGTCATCAAGGCGATGTATGAAGCCCTGGGCAATATGGGATTGTCCAAAGGCAACGTGCTGGAACCATCCTGTGGTGTCGGCAATTTCATGGGTCTGGTGCCGGACAGCATGGAGAAGATTCGGATGTATGGTGTGGAGCTGGACAGCATTTCGGGCCGCATTGCACAGCAGTTGTACCAGAAAAACAAGATTGCGGTGCAGGGCTTTGAAACAATGCAGTTCCCGGACAGCTTCTTTGACTGTGTTGTGGGTAACGTACCGTTTGGTAATTACAAAGTACCGGATAAGCGGTATGACCGCCACAATTTTCTCATCCACGATTATTTTATCGCCAAGAGCCTTGACCTTGTGCGTCCGGGTGGTGTGGTGGCGGTGGTAACGTCCAGCGGTACGATGGATAAGAAGGATTCCTCTGTCCGTGAGTACCTTGCCAACCGCGCCGATCTGGTAGGTGCGATTCGACTGCCGAACAATGCGTTTCAGCGCAATGCCAACACGGGCGTGGTTGCTGACATTCTGTTCCTGCAGAAGCGTGACCGCGCAGCGGTGGAGCGGGCTGACTGGGTAGACCTTGGCGAAACACCGGAAGGCTACTCCATCAACCAGTATTTTGCGCAGCATCCTGAGATGGTGCTGGGGGAGATCACCACGGAAAGCACCCAGTACGGCAAGCAGGAAACTACGGTCAAACCCATCGAGGGCGCAGACCTTGCGCAGCAGTTGAAAGAAGCGATCAGCAGCATCCATGCCACCATCACAGAGCCGGAAATCTCCGACGATGAACTGGATGTGCAGGAAGAACCCATTCCGGCAGACCCAAGTGTGAAGAATTTCAGCTTCACGAACGTGGATGGGCAGATTTACTACCGCGAAAACTCCTTTATGAACAAGGTGGAACTGCCTGCCGTAACTGCAGAGCGAGTGCTGGGCATGATCGCTCTGCGGGAAACCACCCGGAAGCTGTTGGATTGTCAGCTGCATGATGGTTCGGATGCGGAAGTGCAGCTTTTGCAGAATGAACTGAAACAGCAATACACCGCATTTAAGGCGCAGTATGGTCTGATCAACAGCACTGCCAATAAGAGGGCTTTCCGACAGGACAGCAGTTATTGTCTGCTGGCATCACTGGAAATTCTGGATGAGGAGAAGAATCTCAAACGGCTGGCCGATATTTTCACCAAGCGCACCATCCGTAAGCCGGAACCCGTCACCTCGGTGGATACTCCCAGTGAAGCCTTGGCACTTTCCATTGGAGAAAAAGCAAAGGTGGATGTGCCGTTTATGGTGCAGCTTTGCGGTAAACCGGAACAGGAGATCACGGATGAACTGGCAGGTGCGATTTTCCGAAATCCTGTGACACAGCAGTGGGAAACTTCGGATGAATATCTGTCCGGCAACGTTCGTGAAAAACTGGCCACTGCAGAAACCTTTGCGGCGAACCATGCAGAGTACCAGATCAATGTGGATTACCTAAAAAAGGTACAGCCCAAAGATTTGGATGCTTCGGAAATTGAAGTGCGGCTGGGTGCAAACTGGGTAAAACCGGAGTACATCACGCAGTTTATGAAGGAAGTGTTCAAAACCCCGAACTACTATGCCGGGATTGACATTAAGGCAACCTATTCCGAAATTTCAGGTGCATGGAACATTTCGGGTAAGTCGCTGGATCGCGGCAATCCGCTTGTTACCAATACTTACGGAACGATGCGAGTCAATGCCTACAAGCTGCTGGAAGATGCACTGAACCTCCGGGATACCAAAATCTACGATACGATTCACGATGCGGATGGAGATCACCGTGTACTGAATAAGCAGGAAACCATGCTTGCACAGCAGGCACAGGAATCCATTCGGGAAGCGTTTAAGCAGTGGATTTTCAAAGATTTAGATCGCCGCGAGGATTTGTGTGCGACCTATAACCGGATTTTCAATGCGATTCGTCCCCGTGAGTACGATGGCAGTCATATTCGTTTTGAGGGCATGACCCCGGAAATCTCTCTGATGCCGCACCAGAAAAATGCCGTGGCGCACATTCTGTACGGCAACAATACGCTGCTGGCCCATTGTGTGGGCGCAGGCAAGACCTTCCAGATGATTGCGGCCGGCATGGAGAGCCGCAGGCTGGGCCTGTCGCAGAAAAACCTCTATGTGGTGCCGAACCACCTCACAGAGCAGTGGGGCGCAGACTTCCTGCGGCTCTATCCCAATGCCAATGTGTTGGTGGCAACGAAAAAGGATTTTGAACCCAGCAATCGAAAACAGTTCTGCTCCCGTATTGCAACAGGTGATTACGATGCCATTGTGATCGGACACTCGCAGTTTGAACGAGTGCCGCTTTCCCCGGAACGGCAGAAAGCTATTATCGAGCGTCAGATCGACGACATTACGCTGGCCCTAGCCGATGCCCGGAGTGAGGACAGCCGCAGTTTTACGGTCAAGCAGATGGAGAAAACAAAGAAAACGCTGGAAGCAAAGCTGCAAAAGCTGAACGACCAGACGAGAAAGGATGATGTGGTTACATTTGAGGAACTGGGTGTTGACCGTCTGTTTGTGGACGAGTCACATTTCTATAAAAATATGTTCCTCTACACAAAAATGCGGAACATCGCAGGTATCGCCCAGACCGATGCACAGAAGTCCAGTGATATGTTTGCAAAGTGTCAGTATCTGGACGAGCTGACAGGCGGCAAGGGCGTGACCTTTGCAACCGGAACCCCGGTCAGCAACTCGATGGTGGAACTGTACACTATTATGCGGTATCTCCAGTATGACACCTTGCAGAAGATGGGGCTGAGCCACTTCGATGATTGGGCGGCATCCTTTGGCGAAACCGTCACGGCAATCGAGCTTTCCCCGGAAGGAACGGGCTACCGTGCAAAAACGCGCTTTGCCCGGTTCTTTAATCTGCCGGAACTGATTTCTCTGTTCAAGGAATCCGCAGATGTGCAGACAGCGGATATGCTGAATCTGCCTGTGCCGCAAGCGGAGTACATCAACGAAGTGCTGAAACCCAGCGAAACACAGGAAGAAATGGTCAGTTCCTTTGCAGACCGTGCCGAGGCTGTACGCAACGGTAATGTGAATCCCAAATTCGATAATATGCTCAAAATCACCAACGATGGCAGAAAACTGGCACTCGACCAGCGGCTTATGAATGATATGCTGCCGGATGAGCCGGAAAGCAAGGTAAATCGCTGTGTGGACAATGCGTTCAAGGTCTGGGAAGAATCTGCCCCGGATAGGGGAACACAGTTGATTTTCTGCGATTTATCGACACCAAAAGCTGATGGTACATTCAACGTCTACGATGATGTGCGGGAGAAGCTGGTGGCGAAAGGTGTTCCTCGTGAAGAAGTGGCGTTCATTCACGAGTATAACACGGAAACCAAAAAGGCTGACCTGTTTGCAAAGGTGCGCGCCGGACAGGTTCGTATCCTGATGGGGTCTACGCCGAAACTTGGCGCAGGAACCAATATTCAGGATCGGCTGATTGCCCTGCATCATCTGGATTGCCCGTGGAAGCCGTCTGACCTAGAACAGCAGGAAGGACGTATTCTCCGGCAGGGAAACCGGAATAAGCAGGTGAAAATCTATCGTTACGTCACTGAAAATACGTTTGATTCGTATATGTGGCAAATTCTGGAAAATAAGCAGAAGTTCATTTCTCAGATCATGACATCCAAATCTCCTGTCCGTGCCTGCGATGATGTGGACGATACCGCACTGTCCTATGCCGAAATCAAGGCACTGGCAACGGGCAATCCCTACATCAAGGAAAAGATGGACTTGGATATTCAGGTCAGCAAACTGAAACTGCTGAAAGCTAATCACACCAGTCAGATTTATAGCTTGGAATCGGATATTGCGCGCCGCTATCCGCGAGAAATCGCTGTGGCACAGGGACAGATCGAAGCACTGAAAACCGATATGGAAGCGGCAAAACCGCTTCTGGTGCAGGACAAAGACCACTTCTCTATGGAGATCAGCGGCAAGGTGTACACCGAACGCAAGGAAGCGGGTGCAGCCATCATTGAGGCTTGCAAGGCTTTGAAAGCGGCTGGCACCGAGGGAAGGATTGGCAGCTACGGTGCGTTTGAACTGCATTCCCGGTTTGACAACTTCGATAAGGTGTTCCGGCTATCCATCAAGGGCGCATGGAACTACTCTATGGAAGTCGGCAAAGACCCGCAGGGCAACATTCTGCGTGTTACCAATGCACTGTCTGGCATCGAAAGAGCATTGCCGCAAGTGGAACGCAGACTGGAAACCTTGGAACAGCAGTTGGCGCAGGCAAAGGAAGAAGCCAAGCGACCCTTTGTGCAGGAAGCGGAACTGGCAGAGAAATCCGCGAGACTTGCAGAGCTGAATTCACTGCTCAACATGGACGAAAAGGGCGGTGAGGATGCGCTGGGAGTGGACGAGGATGCAGCCGAAACCGAAGTTGCAGACAGGCCGCGCCAGCCTGTGAACTATGCAGGCCGCGTTGCAGAGCGCACTGCGGACAATGTGCGGAAACCCTCTGTGCTGGCGCAGCTTCATGCAAAACAGGCAGAGCGCAGCGCAGAACCGCAGAAATCCCAGAAGCGGAAAAGTCACGATATGGAACTGTAAATGAGAGCCGCCCCGTCAGTTTTGTCTGGCGGGGCATTTTTTTTTGAAGGAGGGCATTTGCTGACATTAACACCGATCAATTTGAAAACGGCAAACGCATTTGTGCAGCAGTATCACCGCCACCATAAACCGACGCGGGGGCATAAGTTTTCTATCGGCGTATCGGACAATGGTGCGCTGGTGGGCGTTGCTATCTGCGGCAGGCCAGTGGCGCGGCGGCTGGATGATGGCTACACGCTGGAAGTCAACCGTCTATGTACGAATGGAACGCCGAATGCTTGCAGTATTTTGTATGCGGCGGCATACCGTGCAGCACGGGCCATGGGCTACAACAAAGTTATTACCTACATTCTGGACACGGAGAATGGCAGCTCCCTGAAAGCTGCCGGCTACACCTGTGAGGGCAGAGCCGGAGGCTTGGAATGGAACGGCGTGAAGGCACCGAAACAGGCTGACCAATATCCGCGCCAGATGAAAACACGATGGGTCAAGAAAAAGGAGGGTTTGCATGGCAGTTGACCGCAAACAGCAGATGAAAGAAATCACGGAACGGCTGGAGCAGGGTGTAAAGGACATTTTTACATCGGAAATGTACACGACGTATCTGCGCACGATGGCAAAATTCCACAATTACAGCTTCAATAATACGCTGCTGATCGCTATGCAGCGGCCCGATGCCACACTGGTGGCAGGGTTTAACGCATGGAAGAATAAGTTTAACCGTTACGTTAAAAAAGGCGAAAAGGGCATCCAGATCATCGCTCCGGCTCCCATTAAGGAAGTCGAGGAGCGAGAGAAAATCGACAAGGATACGGGCTTGGCTGTGCTGAACGAAAACGGTGAACCGGAAATGGAACGTGTGGAGTATGTGGTTCCGCGCTTCCGAGTGACGACGGTTTTTGATGTTTCACAGACCGATGGGGAACCGATTCCATCGCTGGAAGTGAACGAACTGACGGCCAGCGTCAAAGACTATGCGCTGCTTACGGCGGCAATCGAGCAGGTATCGCCTGTGCCGATGCGGTTTGATGAAATCGAAGGGGATGCCAAAGGCTATTACAGTGATGCAGACAAAGAAATCTGCATTCAGGTCGGCATGGGCGAGAGCCAGACCATAAAGACGATGATCCACGAGGTTGCTCATGCGATGCTGCACAACAGCGATTTGATGGAGCAGAGCGGCGAAGAAAAAGACAGGCTCACGAAAGAAACCGAAGCCGAAAGCATCGCTTTTACGGTATGCTCGGCTCTGGGCATTGATACATCCGATTACTCTTTTCCGTATGTGGCAAGCTGGGCCAGCGGCAAGGAGATGAAGGAGCTGAAAGACTCGATGGATACGATTCGATTGACAGCTGCCGACTTTCTGGAAAAGCTGGAAGCAGCGGTGGCAGAAAGGAGCGCAGAGCGCATGACCGCAATGCAGTATGCGGAAAAGCTGATTGGCGACAAGGAGCAGGAAAAGACGATTTTTGATGATGAGCAGCGAAATCTCATCGTGAATTTTGCCTTTAAGCTGGATGATCGGGCAGCAACGGAAGAACTGGTGAATGGTCTGGCGGCTGCACTGGCCGAGGATGACAAAGAAGAAGCCAACCGCCTGATGTACGATGCGCAGGAAAAAATTGAAAATCTCCCGGATGGGATGATTGGTCTTTCCGAAATGCATGACTACGGCTACCGGAAAGATGATGTGCTGCCGCTGACGAAAGAGGGCGCACGAGAATGGCATCGGCTGGGTGAAAGAATCTATCCGCTGTTCCGTGATGGCACGGCAGGTGATTATGTAAGCCAAGAGGGAATCGAGCAGCACGATGGTATTTTTGGCATTAGGGCAGACGCATGGGATGCGATTCTATTGGAACAACGGGAAGATTATGCAGAGGACGAGTATGCGCGCCCGGATTTTAAGCTGACAGTAATAAACCGTGAACAGGCTCTGCGGCTGTACGACGAGGGTAAGCAGATTTATCTTGTCCGCATCAGTCCGTGGCCAGTGATCGTTACTGACCGAACAGAAATCGAGCGCGGAAGTGATACCTTCCAGATTGCAACAGCAGATTTGGAGCAGGAGCGGAGTATGACAGAACAGGAAAATATGCTGCTGTATGGCAGCGAGAAGCAGCTCGGTATTTACCAGATCACTGCCCGTGACCCGGAACACGACTACCGTTTTATGGGGCTGGACTATGTGGAGAAGAAAGGCATAACGGTTACCCGTGCAGATTATGACCTGATCTATGCCGCACCGCTTACGGAAAAGGATACGCTGGATGGCATTTATGAACGATTCAATATCCAGCGTCCGGCAGACTTTACGGGGCATTCGCTGTCGGTCAGTGATGTGGTGGTACTCAATGATGGCAGTACGGTCAAAGCCTACTATGTGGACAGCATCGGCTTTGCTGAACTGCCGGAATTTTTCAAGGAAAGGAATATGGAGTTGCAGAAAGAGAACCTTTTGAACGAAGAATTGCAGGAAATCGAAATCTTTGATAAGCCCGGTCTTTTCAGCAATGGCCGACTGCGGGATGAAGAAGTGCCGGAGGGCTTATATCGCTATGATCTGCGCGGCTCGGACTACGACCCCGGCCAGCCCATTACAGTGGAGAAAACGGTGGTGGTGAACCATGCAGCATCTGTCCTGATGGCCGAAGAACTTGACCTTGGCGCAGACGGGCGGCTGGAACTTGGAGAGGATGGGCTGAACTTCACAGGCGCGGAGTTGACCGTGCGAGAGTTCATGGAGGAACAGCAGCAGAAAAGAAATGGTCTGATCCACGGCGATTCCGACCACATCGCAGTCGAGGGGCATCTCGGTACATGGTATGCCGTTGATGAAACGGAGATCGGTGGGGAAAAGTTCTTCCTGCTGGAGCATGAGGAACACGGCGATATGGCGGCTTGTGTTGCAGTCGATGAGCAGAGCAAGCTGGTGGCAGAGGATTTGTGGAACGGCTTCGATGATGAATTTTTGGATGCGGTAAAAGAGTATCTTTCTGAAAAATGGAATATGCCGAATAAGGATGATGTGGTATCGGAGATCATTGAAAAGGCTGCGCCGGTGCCGGACAACAGCGCGCAGGACTATTCGGATGTGCCTGTCTACTATGAGCCGTTCAGCTATGCCAAAGAAAATGACGAGGTGGATTTATACCGTACCTTCTATCGGCTGAACGGCGAGTGTAAGCAGGCAATCCATGAAGCGATTGCGGACAATTATGACGGAATGTACCTTGGCGATGGTGCAGTCGATCAGGTGGTGCGACAGTACGGTATGGAGCGCGTGGGCTACATTCTGGCAAATACTCTGCACCATAAAAACTACGATGGCCGCTTTTCTCACAGTAATAAGGAATGGGCGGAGCAAGTCGGCACCCCGGAGAATAATGCGAGAATCATTAAATTTCGAGCAGATTGGGTAGTTACCAGCCATTCGGCTGTACTGGATGGCTTTGTGACGATGTACCGAGAGAAACTGGAAAAGCAGAAAGAGTTGGAACAGCCATTTGTAAAGCGATTCTATGTGGTCGAGAACCGGCAGGCTGTTCCGCTTGAAATTAAGCGGTTTGGCAATCTCAACGATGCAATGTCGCAGTATCAGGCACTTCCGAACCATTATATGAAAGCCTTGGGTGTGGAGAAAAATCCTGATCCGCTGCCGGGTTCACTGGATATTTTGCAGTGCAGGAACGGCCTTGACACCATCGTAGAGGACTATAAAACGGTTCCGGGCTGGAATAACCCGTATATCCAGAATCACGTTGTCCAGCCGTTGCAGGGGGCGTTAGCCGTGCAGGAAGTGGAACTGGCCTACAAACTGCCGGATGCCTATTTTCACATCCAGACCTGTGACGATGGCTTCGACTATACCTTATATAATAAAGACTTCACGGAGCGAGATGGCGGCATCCTTGAAACGGATGGAGATAAGCCTGTGCAGGAGGCTATGACAGAGCTGTTGGCAGAGTTTGGCTGTGATGCAGCAGAGGGCAGGGTCATGGACGCGGCAGAACTGCGGGAACAGGCCGATACGGTGGCTGAACAGCAGGCAGAAGTTTTGAAAGAAAAGCTCGCCGCAGAAAGACCTGCGCCGGAGGAAACGCTCAGCTTTTATGTTGCGGAGTGTTTGGAGTTTACGTTTGCGGGAGAGTTCCACGACCATCTGACAATGGAAGAAGCCTTGGAAGTCTATGACAAGATTCCGTCCGAACGGATGAACGCTGACAAGTGCATTGGATTTTGCATCGAGGAAGATGGCGGCTTTGTTGGAATGTATGAGTTGGTCGTGAACGATAAAGTGCAGCGCGAGAACATCAACTCCATCAACTATTTCAGGGATGATCAGCTGGTACAGCAGGCCATTTCCGATATGGAAAAACTGATGGAGGCACGGCAGAAGAGCAAGGAGCAGGAACGCAGCAGTACGAAAAAGTCTGTTCTGGATGCCCTGCGCAGTCTGAAAACCAAGAAACAGGAGCAGCCTGCACAGGAACAGGATAAGCCGAAGAAAGCGAAAAAGAAAGGGATGGAGTTATGAGCAATGTGCGTTTTGATGAACTGGAATTGATGCTGATGGCGATGTTTGAGCAGCCGACACTCAAAGATACGATTCAGGTGTTGCTGGAAGTTCAGCCGCTTGTAGCAGAGGATGCAGAGATGGCTGCACTGGTTCAGCAGACCATCCCGAAGATGCAGCGGTTGAATGAGCAGCAGTTCAAGGGTTTGGAGCTGGAATGGTATAGGCCGGAGGATGATGCAGGAAAATGAGTTCAGATGTGTTTGCAATCTATCAGATCGATAATTCTGAGAAAAACCGTGAGTATCGCTGCCGCAGCTATGAATACCAGATTCAGCATGGCTTTATGATAACCGCAGACAATTATGGCACGGGCTACTCTGGTACGGCTTCACGGGGAATGGGCGCGGAAGCGATTCGTAAAAAGATGGAAAGCATTAACCCGGACAAATTCAAAATTAGAAAATTTGGGGTCAGTGATGTCATCGGATTGACTGCGGCAGGCAAAACCTCTTTTTTCTATGTTGATAAGGATATGATTAGCTCCTATTAGGAAAACACACTGTCAAAGGGGTATGTAGCGGGGGTTAGCCCGCTACTGCGGGTTTTGTGGTGTTGATTTCAATGTATTCTGCTATGCGTCTAAATTCATCCGCAAACTTAAATCTCACACTAATGTTTCCATTCTCATAAACCTTGATATGGTCGATCAGCTCAACGAGAAGTTCCCGGGAAAGCTGGTCGATATTTTGATGTTTTGTAAATGCCACCAATGCGGGATGTTCACTCTTTACACCGTTTGCCAGTTCCGCCCGTTCAGCGTTCAGCCGGGCCAGTACATCCGTAAGAGCGATGGTCTGTCGTTCATAATCGGCTTTCATATCCCGGTAGTCCTGCTGGGTAATTTCCCCGTCTTTCCAGTCTTGATAAAGGGACTGCTTGTAACGGCTGATTTTTGCCAGTTCCCGCTCTTTCGCAGCAATCAGTTCTTCCAAACGGATAGACTGGCTCTTTTTGACCGGGGCGGTGTTAATACGGGCAATCATTTCCGAGTATGAAACAGCCAGATGGATTTGCTGTTGTACTGCAAAGAGGACAGCGGCCTCCAGACGATTATGCTTGATTGAGTGCATTGTGCAGGCTGTCCGGGAGCGGTTCTTGTAGGTGGAGCAGGCATAGTACACATTATTGTTGTTTCCTACGCTCCGGGTAATTGCCCGCCCACAGTCAGCACATTTCAGAAAACCGCTGAACAGGTGGACTTCCCGGCCTTTTGGAGAAGTACGGGTATCACGCTGTAAAAGAGCCTGTACCTTATCAAAGGTTTCATAATCAATGATTGCCTCATGCGTACCAGCTACTTCCACCCATTCTTCACGGGGAACGCTTTCAACCTCGTGTACCTTATAGCTTTTTACCCGACTGCGGCCTTGTGCCAAATCTCCGGTATAGGTGGGGTTCGTCAGAATGGAGTGGATCATGCGGGCTCCCCACATAGGATCGTCATATCCTCTTGTTGAAACGGGTATGCCCTTTTGCAGTTTATAAGCCGAGGGGCTGGGTACGCCGTGTTCATTCAGATACAAAGCGATGGCCCGTTTCGATGTCCCTTTTAGGAACAAAGAGAAAATAAGTTTGACGATTTCAGCGGCATCGGGATCGATGATTAACCGGTGCTTGTCCTTTGGGTGCTTCACATATCCATAAGGAGCAAATGCGCCGATGTACTGACCGTTGCGCCGCTTGTAGTCAAATACCTGGCGAATTTTCTTTGAGGTCTGGTAGCAGTATTGATCGTTCATCACATTTGTAATCGGGACGATAATACTGGAAACGCTGTCCGGGTTGAGATAGCTGTCCACATTTTCAGCAAGACTGATAAAACGGACACCCATCTGCACAAACAGGTTATCAATCAGACTTCCCGCATCACTGTAATTTCTCGCAAAACGGGAAAGGTCTTTTACTACCACGCAGTTAATTTTTCCGCTCATTACATCGGAAAGGAGCCGCTGGAAGTTCTCCCGGTTGGCGTCCGTTCCTGTGTGTCCATCGTCTACATATTCGGAAACACTTTCAAATTCTCCGATATGCTTCTGGTAAAAGTCATTGAGCAGATCACGCTGGTTGATGACGCTGTTGCTGTCGTCCTTTCCCTTTTTCAAGTCCTCCTTGGAAAGCCGGATATATTCGCCCAGCCGCCAGCGGTGGACGGTATAAGAGGGAGAGAAACTCTGTTGCAATCCTCTGTTTTTTGTTCGTGCCATTGTTCCTCCTTCCCTATCACATTACATCTATATTATACCTCTGCCCGGGCGGGACAACAAGGATGCCTCCGCCTCGGGACACTTTGTCTCGAAGTAGAAACGGGCCATAACCGAAGTTACAGCCCGCTTTTTTGCCGGAGCAGGAAGTCCGTCAGTGTGTCCTGCAAGGACGGCCCGCTTTCCGCAAATTCAATCTTTACACCGATCCCACCGATGCAAAAGCAGTATGGATTTTCTACCGCCTGCAAAAACAGAGCGATCCGCTCCTCCCGGGGGAGAGAGGTGTCAAAGGCCATACCGCTCACATCCGGCAGGGACTCGGGAGCCACTGCTCCGATGTCAACGCTTTTCATTTGTTCCAGTTCCTTTGCCGTTAATCTCACGGTAAAACCTCCTTATCAAAAATAGGATACGCCTCCCGCATATCGTGGGGAAACGCAAGAGGGCAGCACCTAAACGATGCTGCCCTCTTGCCTCACTCCATGTAAGTATAAAATAGAGAACGCCGCTCCCATTTTCTTGCCCTGTCCAAAGACAACCATACTCGGAGCGGCGTTCCCTCGCAGATAAGAGGGCGGCCCGGGGGGACAGGCGGCCAGCCTGTCCTATGCCGGATCGTGGCCGTGGGTTGGCCCGGCCCAGTTGCGGCGTTGGTGTTGTTCGCTCGTTCTTCCAAAGAAAAAGTCACAGCGCACCCGCCGCCCGGCTCCCCAGACTATGCCCGGGGCCGCCACTGTTTATCTGCGGAAAGAAGAATATCTCCTTTCATAAACCGAGACATTTTTTCATCATTTCCAAGTGGGGAAAATGAAAAAATCAAAAAGTTTTTTTCATACGCTCAAGGCCACGCTTGATCGACTGGCGGACAGACTCCTCATGTACGCCCTCGGCCTCGGCAATTTCCTTGATGCTCTTTCCAAGAATGATGTGGGCATCAATCCTGCGGCCCTGGATCTCCGGCAAAGAGTTGAGTGCGTTCCACAGACGGATGAACAGCTCCATGCGCTCCAGAAGCTCCTGGGGCGTTGGCTCATGCAGGCAGGCGGAATATTCGATCCCGTCATCGCAGTCCAGAGAATACTGCGCCTTATGCCGGGAGAGCCGCCGCTGGTAGGCCATTTCGTGCCGGGCATCGGACACAAACACTTCGGCTACCTCGTCAGAAACCTCGATAAACTGATCCTGTGTGTACCAATAATAAAAATCCTTCAGATTGATTGTAGTCATAAATAAACCTCCGTTTCGGTGTTGGGTGGATGAGTGACCGAAACGGGGCTCGGCGGAGAACGGCATCCCGGGGAGCCGCCCCGCACCTCGGGACAATTTGTCTCGAAGTACAAAAAAGCGCCCACACAGCAAGACGCTATGCAGACGCATGAAATTACATTATCATAATTGTACTGATATATTGTACCTTCATAGCCAGACTGTCCCGGAGGGGGAGCTACGCTTTTTTTAGCTGGTGAAGGTCATGGGAATTGTGAGAAAGTAAGATGGACACGGCGACACCCTCCTATGGGCCGCCGTGGGGTTACTGAATATCCAAAGAGAAACGGCGGCTCTGAAAATTGAGCCGCCGTTTCATGGGCGCATAGAAATGTGTCTGCTGTACGACGGCTTTTTTCTTTTGCCGTCGTGCGGCAGATAGATGGTTTGTTTAGTTATGGCTTGCATTACCTATGGGCTGATTTCCAGACATTCCGGCCTGTGTATGCTCGTCAAATTCCTCTTGACTGTATTTCTCAATGCCAGTTAATGTTCCGTGATGTTCGCTGTTCAAGTGGCCGTAATCACGAACGGTATAAATGTCTATTGTGCCAACACCACTTCCAAGCGTTCTCATTTCGCCTCGGAATTTTCCGCTGGTGAGGCTTTCACCATTAGAAGTGAGAACATCCCGGAAATAGCGGACTTCCTCACCATTGAAATACCACTGATCTTTTTCGGCATCATAGGTTACTCCAAATGCCTCATACTCTGCAACGAGCTTTGCAGTTTCGCTATCTTCAAGCGGCGTTCCTGCCATAGCAACGGATGTGCTGTTTTTCAACGCCTCAATATCCCGTGCGTCAAATTCCTGCTGGGTAAACTCTTTTAAGCCAATCAGTTTACCCGCCGGATCAACGGAGCCGTCAGCCGCTTTTGAAAAGCTCTCTAAATCCCGTACAGCATACACATCTACTGTGCCGTTCTCATTTAGAAAATCAATACCGGCGGTTTCGTTGTTACTGATGGGATAATAGTCCTCAAACCAGCGAACCAAATTCCCGTTATAGGTAAGTTCATCTTTGACCGCGTCATAGGTCATCCCGTATTGTTCATAAGGTGCAAACATTTTTTCTTTGTCTGCGGCGGAGAGTGCCGAGCTGTCCTCGCTGTTTCCCAGCGCCTCAGAACCGCCAAGAGGTTGACTGATTTCTTCCTTGATAACGGGATTACCTTGTTCCTGGCTGTTCTGTGGTGTCGTACTGCATCCAGCCAAACAGCCTAACAAGAGCATGGACGCAGCGCATAATGCCATTCTTCTCATAGTGTTTACCAATCCTTTCTTTGAATGTACCCCAAGTATAGCAAAGCATTTTGGGATACCTTTGGGATTAGTTTGTGATTTATGTGTAGTTAAAAAAAGCGGCAGGTTGTTCACCTGCCGCTGATTGTCCGCTAAATCGTGAAGAAGAATTTAACACCGTTTTCTGTGTTGCAAGCCTCACAATAGCTGTTATGTTGTTGTAAAATTCTTTGAACCATATAAAGCCCTAAGCCGCTACCGCCTGTTCTTCTACTGCGGGATTGCTCCATACGATAAAAAGCGTCAAACAATTTGGGAATATCATCTTCTGGTATATGTGTACCTGTGTTCTCTACGGAGAACAAAAAGCGTCCGTTGGTATTTTGTAAAATAATATCAACGCTTGCTCCATGCGGCGAATACTTTACAGCATTTGAAATCAAATTGGAGAACACCTTTTCAATCAGTAATTTGTTCCCATTGATAAAAGCGGGAGACTGTATATCAAGATGTATTTGTAGCTCTTTTGTTGCCACTAAATCATCAATCTCCCTCAAATAGCCATGTATCATGGGAGCGCAATCAAAATGCTCCATTTTGAAATCGACATTGGTTTCCAGCCTTGAAATCGTTAATATTTCCTGCACCATCGTTTCAAGCGTAGCTGCAACTTCCAAGGATCGGGCAAGATACTTTTCGTGGTCTTTATATGCCCCTATACCCAATAGCATCCCCTCTAATTGACCCTTGATAATGGTGATAGGGGTTTTCAGTTCATGGGAAGCGGAAGAAAAGAAATCCTGTTGTGCCCGTTCCAGCGCCTTTTGATGTTCAATATCCTTTTGGAGCTGGAGATTTGCACTTTGCAACTCCTCCAAGGTAGCAGATAGTTTCCGGGACAGCGTATTCAAGCTATTCTCCAGTACACCCAGCTCGTCAGAACGGCGTTCCTCAAGTTGCCATTCCAGCCGCATATCAGACATTTCTTTAGAAATCCGACTGATTTTTAATACCGGGTTTGTAATAATACGAGAATACACCCAAGCAGTTGCCAACGATACAAGGAGAATAACGCAAAACAAAATCGGTAATACGCTTACAAATGATTGCCGCAGTTCTGCGATTTGAGAGGCTTCTCCATAAACTGTTAAAATATATTGGCTATTATCATCTGCAAATGAGAAGTAATAGCTGTTGGATATAATCGGCGCACTTTCATAAGATGTTCCGCCGAGAGCTTCCCCGGTGATCCCATCGTTAAAGTCATTTTGGTTAGACGGTGTTTCCATCAGAACACCATCAGCAGTATAAAGCTCCACCATGCTAATTGTCGTGTTTTGAAGAAACTGATCAAAAAGTCCGCCGCTATCCTGCATACGGATATGTTCTAATTCATAAATAAAGTCGCTTGTCTGTTCATCTAATGCCGCATTGAGATTGTTAGAATAGGTTTGAGGCATATACCAAGCCAAAACGCCATAGACAAGAAAGCTCACGCAGAGCAAAACTGCCACAGTCAGAATAAAGACTTTAGCAAACAGACTGCCTTTAATTCTCTTTATCAACTTTATATCCCACCCCTCTGATTGTTTGAATGAAATCTATTCCCAATTTTTTTCGTAGATTTTTGATATGGGTATCAACAACACGCTCGTCCCCATAAAAATCATATCGCCACAGCTTATCCAACAAGTTCTGCCGGGTCAATATCCGGCCCTGATGGGTCAGCAGTTCCCGCAGTATTTCAAATTCCTTTTGTGTCAGTTCAAAATTAGCTCCGTCCACGGTGGCGGTGTAGCTGTCACAGTTCAAAAGCAAATTGCCATAAGTAATGATTTGATACTTTTCATCTGTTTCCCGGTTACTGCGCCGAAGTACAGCCGCAATTTTGCGGAGCAGGACAGGCATAGAAAACGGTTTTGTAATGTAGTCATCCACCTGCAAATCCAATCCTTTAATCTGATCTTCTTCTCCGCTTAATGCGGTTAGCATAATGATAGGAACATCAGATTGCTTGCGTATCAATTCACAGACACCGTAACCGTCAATTTTGGGGAGCATAATGTCCAATACAATCAAGTCATATCGTTGGCCTGCAAATAAAGAGAGTGCCTCGACACCATCATTTGCAACAGCTACTTCATATCCTGCTTCTTGTAAAAAATTCTGTAAAAGTTCTTGAATATCAAAATCGTCCTCAACGACTAAAATCCTTTGCATAATAACACCTCCAAAGATAGCGTATCATAGATTTTTGTGATTAAAGTGTAGTTTTCAAATTTTCTTTCTGTTATTATACCTTGGCCGTGTAACATCGGCAACCTTGTCAGCGGACAATAAAATACTACCAAAACATAAAACTGTGTTTCGTTCTCATAGTCAAACCCGAAATGTAAAATAATATAGGGGTGATATGAGAATGTACCAAGACACCAGACGGCTTGACTTCCACGCATTAGGCCGGGAGATCAAGCGCAAAAGAGAAGCCAAAGGCTGGACACAGGAATACCTTGCACAGCTCGTAGATCGTACCCCTCGTTCCATCATGTATTTTGAGAACCGGGGCCAGCATCCGAGCCTGAACACCTTTTACCAAATCGTCACCCTGTTGGACATTTCCGTAGACCAATTCTTTTATCCTGACAGGCAGAACGGCGAAAGCGACTGCCGCCAGCATATTGACAGGCTACTCAATACAATGGACGAAAAGGAATTGACGGTCATGGAGGCCACAGCAGAGGGACTACAAAAAGCCAGAGAAACGGAGGTCAAGTAAGAGGGCCTTCGTTTTTCTCGTTTTTAGGGGGCTTTTCGGGGGTGCCGCTAAATGGCAAGCAATTCGGGTGTGGCCACACTCCGAAATTTTTGCTGGCCGCAGGCCCGCAAAAATGCTTGTTGGGGAGCTCCCCAAACCCGCTGGACTTCGGGACAA
>OHJG01000326.1_pt1 | contig 26638 bp, 21 predicted proteins | sample 1568481 | NCBI WGS metagenome assembly OHJG01 (sample SAMEA3879505, study PRJEB24766) | human gut metagenome | biome: human-associated habitat; feature: feces | place: USA | collected 1985/1987
TTGTCGATACAGTCGCATCTTTGAAAGCCTCATACATAATCTCACCATTCTCCATTTCAGAAAAATCAATAATTGTAATAGCTTCTAAGTCCTCTGCTTTAACATTTTGCGTTCTTGCATCAAATCCTGTAATCCACCACTGTGCACCGTTATTCCAAAGATTTTCATCACCATAGGGAGAATAACTATATAGTTTCTCGCCGTTATGGTAAAGAGTAAGTTCCATATCAGTTGCTTTATCAGTTGCTGTAAGCCAATGGGTATCTGAATAATATTCATATATTCCGGTTTCAGCACCGGCACCAAGATTCATATAGTCACCCTTCCAAGACCAGAACATATACGTTTTATCTGTTTCTCCATCACCATCAAAATCCACTTCAAATTCCACGGATTTCTTTTTATCCATTGTATTTCCTGATGCTCTGATTGCTGAATCAAAAACATTATCATATCCATCATTATATCCCAATGGTGCCCAGCTTTGAAACCAATCTTGTCTTATATGGTAAACACCATCATTATCGTCATCAACAGCACCTATCAGACCTACAAATTGATCTGCACCTGGCAAATCCTTTTTTGTCCAGTATTTTATAAATTTCATTGTAGGATAGAAAGTAATAACCAATCCCGCAATAAAAAAAGCAAAAGGAGCAGTATTAATAAATTGTCCTATCAAATCAATAAATTTTGCAGCCAATTCATTAATTATTTCTTTTAAGCCTTCTACAAAACTATCCCAATGCTTCTTGCACCACTCACGAGCACTATCCCATTTCTCTTCCAACCAGCTTTTTTCACAGTCCGGCTTTAAGTATTCATACTTATCGTAAAAATCATTTTTGCTCTGATTAATAGCATCAGCGACATCGCCGTCAATACGCACCACATCGGCAACAAACTCATTTACATCTTTTTTGAGATTATCAAGAGCATCAATCTTGTCTTCTTGGGTTTGCGTTGATGATTTTATCGAGCTGATAACATCATCAACATTGCATATGCTGCTGTCAATTTTAAGCACTTTTGATTTCAGTGATTTCAAATCAGACTTATATTCTTTTATAGCTTTTTTTGCGTGGTTTATCAGCCTTGACATCTGATTTACTTTGCCTGCGTATAAAGTAATAGTTGCCATATATTCACTCCTTTACTCCATAAATATGTTAAACAGATTTTGATTCTTTCTCCTTATCCTTATTATCGGAAACAGAAAAAATCAAGTTATATATGGTTTCTTCGGAGTTTTCATTAAGTACAGTCAGCTTTTCGAGCTTTTCAGTCTGACTATCATTTAATCTCGTGTCAAGCTCACCTACACTTGGTTTACTCATATCTTATTCTCCTTCAGCCGTCTGTGGATTCTTATTAAACTCCCCAAGTTCTTCGTCGAGCTGAAGGTAAGCGTCCTTAGTGTCTTTGACCACTCCATTGTCGATGGAATCAAGAATATCCTTTATCCCACCTATGTTCTCCATAATATGATCCGATTCTTTCTTATAAGCGTCTTTACCCTCACCTTTCCATTTTTTAAGAAGTGTAGTGTTTATATCGTTAAACTTCTCCTTTATAGCGTCAAATTCTTTGATCGCTTCCTCGCTTTTTTTCTCAAATTGCACGAGTTTATCAATATCAGCCGATACAAAAGCCGATCCTGCCATAATTATCGTTCCTTTCAATATTTAATAAATTTCAGTTTTACAAGTTTATCTGCTTCAATGTCATAACAATAACCGTCGCCTAATTCACAACGAGCGTAATCTTCTTTAAGAGTTTTTACATCCATATTTCCAAAGATAGTTTTTTGACCTCTTTCACCTGCAAATTCAGCTACATTGTCAAGCAAAAATGCAGTGGAAATATTATTGTTAAAAAACGAATTTTGCTCTCCGTCGCTTATTTTCTGAACATCTGAAAAAATGAATAAAAACTCACGTTCCTCTGCCACTGCGGCAAGCTGCGGAAGTATTGAATTAATAAAACGTTTTCCTTCTGGAGTGTTTAAATATATCAGCTTGCTCTGGATAATGAATACTGTAAAAGGAGTTTCATCCATATTGCAGCCGGGAATATTTTCATACTCTTTTTTCAAGTTCTCACTGACTCCATACATTCCCGCAAGAAACTTTTTATCCAGTTCTATGTAATTTTCATTAAGATACAAATAGAACTGTTGAAGAGGTGAAAGCTTTCTGTTTACAATCGTTCCGTCCCTTAATGTAAGATCCTTTTTATCAAACTTATTTATCAAAACACAGTTACGAACCGTTTCATACTTTTCATATATCTTGTTTAGCTGATTTCGTCCGTCATCAAAAAAAACAAGACGTATATCTTCTTTTTGTTCAACCAACCCTTCGATCAATAATTCAAGAAGATTTGTTTTTCCAAATTCTTTTTTACCGTAAATTGCAATTACATGGGATTTCCCTAAATCGACTGTAACAGGACAGAAATCTACATAATCCAGACCTACACTTACAGGAAACTTGACTTGTTCTTCAATATTCGTTTTTTGTTTCAGGCGTATATAGTCATCTTTATTCAGTTCTTTTGGAAATGTCAAATATTTTTTGACGTGTTTTCCATATTCCTGTGTATCAATATCAAAATCGAATTTTTTTCTTAATGCAGTCTGAAATGGCAGCGATTTATCATTATTACTGATTTCATTAAGAGCCTGAGCTTTAAAACACTGCACTTCATACGGCAGATTCATACGAAACGTACCCGTAATACCCTCCGGTTTTACTGTTACATTTGCAAAACCATGACCAGGATTATTACCAATAGCGTCGACCTTACCATTGAATATGTCAGCATACTTGTCTGCCGGCATTTCAAATGCGATTTTCTGCTTAAAACTGCCCATATATGAATTCAATCCCTTGGTTTCTCCCGCCGTGACCACAATGGTAATTCCTTTTGACAGACCGTCTCTGCAAAGCTTTGCAAGCTTTTCCTGATATGCAGTATATCTGGATTCATCTATAAAGGCGTTTACGTTGTCGATAATAAAAGTTGTATGTATAGGCTGATTTTCTGTAGTTTCTCTGTAGTTTTTACCGTTCAGGGTCTTGATATTGTCTTTTAATATGTTATCCATTACCTTGAAAACACGTTTCACATATTCCTCGTTGGAATTATCAAAATATGCAGATACCAATGGCATGCTGCGATATTCTGACAAAGCTCCGCCAAAATCAAGAATGAATATCTGCTCTTGATCTTCGTCATATTGTTTATGAAGAATATTGACAAGGTTTTTAATGAAAGTCGTCTTTCCGCTCATAGCAGAACCGAACAAAATCAGATTGGAATCCAGCAGATCAACGATAAAAGTCGGCTGCATCTGAATTATTGGTATATCGAATTTGCCCAAAGTACACAGAATTTTTTCTCTGCTCAACTTAAACCCTCCCAATCTGTTTTATCCGTAATTACGCCCGGCAAAGGTGGCAAAAATATTTGACGAGGTTTCTCCATGTTTTTTCCTATTTCAATAATGGTTTTAACAACATAAGCCAACTGAGTATCATGCTCACTAACATTTTCACTGCGTTTTTTCTCTATAATATTGTCCTTTTTGGAGGAATAGAATCCGTTGTTGAATTTACCTGAATTTGTTGCTTGAGTAACAATGACTGCCGGATCAATATTGAGATTTTTATTAGCTCCAGTGTATGCAGACTGAAAATACTCAAATCTCGCACCCGTTCCAACAAGCAAATAAGCTCGTCCGTTAAGGGGCATAGTCGGAGCAGCGGCGGCAGGAGTTCCTATCATTTCCTTTGAGGCTTGTTTTGTGGCTACCTTAAGACATATTCTTGCTTTGGAGTTTACACGGATATCATCGGTTATAGCTCCTTCGATATTCTGTGACACAAGTATGATATGAAATCCTAATGTACGTCCCACACGAGCAATAGTCGTTATCTCAGCAATAAAATCGACATCGTTGCTCTCGCTTGAAAAACGTTTCAACTCAGTAAATTCATCGACAACGAGGACAAGATGCGACAATGGTGAAAGCTCACTTAGATCCTTACTCAAAATTTCTTGCTGCTTATTGTTAAGTTTCTTTTTCAGCTTTTTGATTTCTTCACTGTTCTCCTCGTCGGATTCAAGCTCCTTTATTTTTCTGATAAGTCTTAATGCTCTGATATACGAATCAACATTATCAACTCCGAAACTTGAGAGCAACAATTTACGCCTTTTTATTTCAGCATTAAGCGTTTCAAGAAAACGCTTTAGCATATACGCAGCAGATGTTCCCTCATCCTCTCCTGCCGTATCCGTTACTACTCCGACGCAGTGCGGTAGATCTCCCAAACGATCGGAAAAGCCGCCGCCTTTCATATCAACAAGCATAAGATTTAGATCCATAGGTGAGAATTTCATGCACAGTCCTATAAGGTATGTAATTATTGTTTCGGATTTACCTGAACCAGTAGTTCCCGCAACAAGCATATGAGGTCCGTCTGCCTTTTCGTATAGATCTAGATACATTGTGCCGTGTTCATGCTTACCGATTGGAACACGAAGATTTCTTGTCACGTCATTTCTATCAATATCCTCCCAGCTCTTTCGTATGCTTGATTTTACTTCGCCGTTTTCGACTTTCTCGGAATTATATCCGTATAGCTCAAACAAAGTAACCATAGAGGGAACCTTGCCATTTTCTGCAATACGAGTATAGTAAATTGCACTTAGCTGTCTGAATGCAAGATCAAACTTATCATCATAGCTTTCTGGACCAAACATATACTTGTTCTGAAAATATTTATACTCTATCAATTTATCAGTATCATTTGCCTTGGTTTTATCGCCCTTGTCCTCGCTTAAAACATTCAAGGTTTCTCTGCTAAGAACGTTATATCTAAGGCTCACTTTTCTTTCCTTTTCATTCTCTTTGTCAATATTTACGATATTTCCACAGTATTTCGGAAGCATATCCTTTACAGGTCGAATGAAAATAAAAGTAAGTCCAAGCAAATTGATATAAGGCTCACCCTCTTTTGGAACTTCAGGCAAGAACTTTGAAAAACCTGTTTCCTTTATATCATAATCATCGAAAACCACACATACTATCTGTGTGAGTTTACCGTCTGACACAGAATCATCGGTATCTTCCTTTTTATTGTTGGACCGGCTATTCATAATACTGAGAAGCTGTCCGAAAACTATTCCTGAGCTGTCCTTATCAAATACAAACTGTGAAACACCGTCAAGCAATTCATTCGTGTGGGGCAGATACTTATAGTTTTTCAGTATTTCATTCTGCTTCTCAATTTTGTCCTCTTTGTCGAAAAAGAAAACAAATTGCAGATCCTCGGGCGAATGATAATATGCCAGTTCGAAAACAACATGCTGAATAAAGCGATGAGAAGTCTGAACATCATTTGATATAACGCCCAAAGCCCCACAGTTTTTCAAATCTATCAGTAAAGGCGGTTTTTTACCACTGTCACTTCTGAGGTAGTTAAATCCGATAACCTCGTTATCATTCTTAGTGTCCACGCCTTTATTTGCAAAATTGTACGCTAAGTCGGTAAGGAGGAACTTATTTCGCTCCCTTTCAGCTATTTCCTCGGGAGAAAGCTTTTTCAGCTTTCTGTTCTTTTTCTTTGTCGGAACTATTATTTCAATCTCATCCTTGTTACGACGCATTTTGTAATAAATATCGTAAAAGATATTATCCTTTTTCTCGCTTTTGATCTCAAAAAGCGGCTTTACCTCATCAGAAGTGCCAAGCGATATTTTCATAAAATCATTATCGTTCTGAGATCTTGAAAAAATAATACCGTTGATCTCGGCAGTATTCTTAAACAATGTATCCATATTCGGATACACGCTGTTCAGATATACAATATCGCTTTCCTGCCATTCTTTTATTGTTCTGATAATTCTGGCAATGTAGTTCTCATAGTTGTTCTTCCATTCCTCAACGTTCTTTTTATAGTCGGTCCTTTTTTTCATAAAGCTGTAGAATGAAGTAACCAAAGATACTACTCCCATAGCACCCGACATAAGAAGCATAGTATTGCCCATAGACGAAGCACTCGGCACAAGTTTCATAATAAGAAAACGTGCACCAAGCATTCCTCCTGTGGAAAGCACGGTGGGAATAAGAACATCTAGAAGCGATGATTTATCCTTTTGGGGCATATCATTGGGCGGAATTATGTCTATTACCGAGGATTCAATGACATTCAGTCTGCGAGTACTTATATTATATTCAAGCGTATCTTTTTCTTTTAAGATATAGCTGTTCTCTTCTTTTTTAAACAAATAAGACGGCTTGATCTCCTCATTCATCGTAAACAGGACGCAGCTTGAGGTTACAAAACCCAACTTATCAAGCTCTGCATTATAAATTTTAACCTTTTCGCCGTCTTTCACAACATCTGTTGTAAAATCTATCACATTATAGCTGCCCTTTGCCGTATACAGCACCTGAAGTTCTTTTCTGGTTTTGATATATTGCTCAAGCAACTCGAAACATTTCTCATAATCCGGGGATTTTTTTAATCCGTAATACAAAGCCTCGATAAAAGCTTTGAGGGTAATATCCTTAAGAACAAGAAATGAAAGCTCCTGACATTTACTCTTATCGTCAAATTCAAATCTTGCGGATATCATTATTTCGTTGTTTTTCATAATGTAGTTTCCTTATTCAGCATGGAAAGTATGTCCTGTGCTTCTGTTCCTGTTTCAAAACCTTTGCAAACTTTTATATCAGACAGCTCAGGTCGGCTTAATTCGGGTTTCTTAAAATTTGTTATCGGTTTAAATGTTTTTACCTTTGCATTTAGTTTTGGTATGATCTCCTGAGGTTTTGTAAAGCTTCCTATATTTATATTCACTTTCGGAAACTCAGGCAGCTCTGTCTTAATATCCTGCGGCTTTTTAAATGGCTTGACATTAATACTTGGTTTTGCGATAGCAGAAAGCTTGATCTCTCGTTTTTCAGGAGCATGAAACTCTATACGACTTACATCAGGCTTGCGGATCACAGGCAACTTAACCGCTTCAAATTCAGGTTTCTCAAATGCCTTTACTTCAACGTCAGATACAAAATTTAGCTTAATATCAAGCTTTGGCTGCACAGGAGGCTGAAAACTGCCTATTTCAACTTCAGCTTTTCTTATTTGAGGTAGATCAGTAACTGTGGTTTCGGGCGTTTTAAACGTTCTAATTTTAAAATCAGATTTCACATTAACAGAGATATCCGGTTTATTTCTTTCCGGCTGTCGGAAAGCCGGCATATTAACGTTTACTTTTTGAACTTCGAGAAAAGCTTTCAAAGTAAATTCGGGTTTTTCAAAGGGTTTTATCACCGTTTCAGGTTTTGCATTAACCGCAAAGTCAAGCTTAGGTTTTTCAGGTGGTACAAAAGCTCCTATTTTAATTTTCGAAATTTCTGCTTTTGAAAGAACAACCTTGTTTTTTTCAGGAGCAATAAACTCATGCAGATTTAACTTGGCAGTTTTTTTGATATTTACCGGTTTCAAAAGTACATTCTCTAATCTAGTAAAGGTCGTATCGGGTATGACAGGTTTTGATAGTTTGTGTAATACATATTGCTTTTGCTCATAACATTTAAAATTATTAGCCTTTGAAAACAGTTTATGATTGAAACCAATTTGTTCTTTAAGAACAGCGTTTGATTTAATTACTTCCGATATATTGATTTTTTCGCTCGCTTTGCCGATAAGATCATCAGGAAGTTCAGGCTTTTGCATAGGTTTCATATTGAGCCTTTTCTGTTCAGGACTTATGAAAGGTGCAAACTCGATTTCCCTGATAATATCGATTGATTTCAGATTTGGTTTGTACGGCTTGATCTCTGCATTTTCAAGTTTCGTAAGTTTTTCTACAAAAGCCTCTCTCTGCTTATATATATCAAGTTCTTTTTGATAGCATGCTATCTGCTCGTCAGTAAGCAGCGACAGTTCTTCTTCATTAAGTATTTTAAAAGCCATTTGTATACCTCCCGAGATAAAAATAAGCACAGCCTAAAAGCTTTGATACAAAGCAATATCAGGCTGTGCTTTTATGTACTTAACCGCCGCTTATATTATCAGCTATTTTCTGGTCGACTTCTTCGAAGTTCTTTCTATTTTCTTCAAGAAGAGTATGCATACCTTTGATTGCTTCTGGCAAACTTGTTTCTACAAATTCCTTGATTTTATTATTGATCAAATCCTGAAACGCATCTTTTGCAGCACCCTCCATATCTGAGATAGCACTGGTCAATGAGCTGATAAGTGTCTGACCTGCTTTCTCATAAGAAGAGCGGCATGATTCAATCGAATCAAGAGCCGAAAGCACTCCCTGATTTACTATCCTGCACCCTGCCATGATTAATTACCTCCCATTGCTTTTGTATTTTCCGCTGCAAGCTGATCATCAAGACCTTTAGAGTCCTCTGGTATTGCATCAGATATACCGTTAACTATTTCCCTCAAAAGCTTGATTATCTGTGACACTCCCGCACTTTCGTCATTCGTGTCTGCAAGCTTTGCGATATTTTCATCAAAAAACTTTCTGAATCCCTGTGCTGCATTTCCGCTGAAATTGCCAGGTATCAATTCACTCATCGTGCTTGAAAGAGTTGAAAACAGTAATTTGACCGTATTTTCATACTCTTCGATTGCACTTAATGCACTTTTGATCATATCCGGTGTTACGTTTACCGTACCAGTGCTTCCCATTGCCATAGTAAAAGCCTCCTATTAATTGAATTTAATGTTTTGCATCAGTTGCTCATATTTATCAAACACGCCTTGATAATATGGGGTATCTTTTATATCATCAAGTGTTTTTGACATCTGGTCAATTACAAGGATAAGGTCGTCTATCGGTTTGATAAGTACATCCTTTGCCTCAATCTCGATCTCTTTTCCGGCCGGCGTATCCAAAGCCGTTGTCAGGTCATTATACATCTGTTCCAGCGTAGTTTTAAGCGTTTCAGCTCTTGTTTTTAAAGCAGACATTTCATTCGCCGCAGTTTTAAAAGCCTCACTGTTCAGCTTAATATCCTGTTCAAGAGTCAACGGATCTCGCCTCCTCTATTTTTTCGAGTAAAGGCTTTCTCAGTTCGTTAGCCAGAAGATTACAAAGCTGTTCCGCCTCGTCATACTGACCAATATCCATATAACACTGAATACGGAATGTCACAGCCGCCATATCGCTTGGGTCTTTGATCATAGCGTTTCTGAAGTATTTTATCGTTTCCTCATACTTCTGCTTTGTTTCAGGCGAGCCAAGCTCCTTGTAGGCGTTTGTTTCACTGTAAATTCCTATGTATGAATTCTGAACGCTTTCGCTGCTTTGTAATTTCCTTGCATAGTCGATGACCTTATTGAATTCCTTTTTCAGAGTATATGCTCCTATATACAGACGATTGATCTGATCTATATTTTCGGGAGTCAATTCAATTTCTTCCGTTTCGTCAAGCTTGTACGCCGTTTTCTCGGTATCGGCTTCATCTTCAACGTTCGTAAGATATTCTCTTGCTCCGTTTTCATCGGGTTCAATGCTTTCGGCCAATTCTTCCAGACCGTAATCGCCGTATTTTTCGGCAATACATTCTTTATCAGCCTCTATCATTTCCTCGACATCATATTCTGTCAGTTTAACAGGTTCAAAGTCTTTGTCGATAATATCAAACCCAAGATTATATGACTCAACAGGATTCTGTGCCGCATTCAGACAGTCAATGGTTTTATCGGGATCTTCAAGCTGCAAATATATTTCTGCGGCGTTGATATAGCTTTCGATCACCTCTGTAGACGTAGGTTTTAACGTTTTCAAGGCTTCTTCAATAAATGTAAGAGCCTTGTTATATCGCTGCTTGTCCCTGTCGGTCTGATACTTCTGAATCTCAAAGGTCATACAGTCAAAGTAGTAATCCATTGAAAGCTCGGCATATTTCTTAGCCATTTCAAGTTCCCGTTCTGCGGCGTCGAGGCGGTTTGCCTGGCACAGCAGCTTAAATGCAAGCTGATAGCCAGTGTAGTCTGACGGTGCGACAAGCTTCATCTGATTTGTTGTAAAAAGTCCGTTACGGATATCATTCTTCATGCCGTAAATAATTACCTTACGTTTCATGATATCCATATCCACACCGATTATCTGCTCCGCTTTTTCAAGATTTACAAGTGCGTCCTTATATCTTCCAATATCGAAACAGATAATTCCGAGCAGATTATACAGCTGTACCGTATTCTCGGGCGAACAGCCTAATTCCTCAGCTTTTGCGAGATTTTTTACAGCCTCCGCAGCTTTCTCGTTAGTGGCAAGGGCATATCCTAAATTAAAATATCTGTTGCCGTTATTCGAATCAATCTTGACCGCTTTTTTATAACTCTCAACTGCCTTTTCGTACTGTCCCAGAGACATATATGCATTTCCGGCACACTGATAGGCGTCAGGATTCTTGGGAGCAAGTCTTATCGCTTCGTTCGCCAGATGCAAAGCTTCGCTGTTTTGGCTGTTTATGAATGCGAAATGCGAATCGGCTAAAAGCTGTGAGACTTTTTCTTGGTTGCTTGGCATTTTTATTCCTCCGTAAGTAACTAGTTAAAGATTTATCAATGGCATCATTATTTCCCAATATACTTCCATATCAGATATTTCAAGATTTTCCACCACATCTTTTCCATTTAGGAATAGCGGTACTTTGTAACCTGCGCACTTGTTATGCGGTAAAATATAATTGTTATTTGCCTTACGCCACTTTTCATAATACTCTGAAGCTAAGCATACCAAATGATTAGTGGGAATTTCTTTATTGTGAAAGTCATAAAAGTTAAAATCAGTATCAAAGGCTTCACCTGTTCCTGGCTCAAACATCAGTACTGTATCCGTCTCATTATAAATTGCAAAACTCCGTCCTAGCCAATCATAGCCAAAAACCATTATTTTTCCCATTGCTGGCGGAAATGTTTTACCTATTATTTCATTCCATTTTTCTCTATCTTCTAGATTATGGATTCTGTATAGCCCATTTAAGAATGATTTACCATTATAAACCTCTAAAAACTCTCTTTCGCTTTTAATATCCAATTTTTCATTATTCTTAATGAATTCGTTAAAATTTTCGTACATGAATTAACACTCCTCAATAATTTATTGTCGATTGACCATTGTAAATTTCCTTATTATTGTACCGTAATCAAAATCTTTAATCAAATAGCCTATTTGTTTGCCAAGACTCCTATTTACACTTTTATCCAAAGGCTTTCCATTAACTTTTACATCAGGATTTCCGCCAAGTTGTAAATCTATTGTGTGATCAATATCTTTGCCAGCTGGTATCGAATCTTTTCCAAATGCCTTCTTATATTCTACAGACGGAGAATCATTTCTTTCAACCTTAGTTTTTACAGTATCAGCATCCGATAAAGCTTTACATTTTGCATCGGCTTCTGCTCGTTGCTCTGGTGTCCAATCCTCTTTATATGATAGCTCAGCATCATATGTACCGTCATCATTTTTTATCAACTTGCAATTTGCATTATGAACCCAAACCCCATTCTCACCAACATAGTAAGTATGATAGTCCTCTACCTGAAAATTATAAACCTTAACAGGATTTTTTGCAAGTTCAAGACGAGTATTTCCTACAACTAAAATGTTATTGTTTACATCAAGTAGTTGAGCACCTACCCAAAGTTCACAAGCATTTACAAATCCTCGCTCTCTTACATAGAACGGATGATCAAATGTCGTGATTATTTCTTCTCCATTTATTGTAAGATGAACAAGTTTGTTCACCTCTCTTATGTATGTTTCAAGTACAGTTTTTTCAGCAGTTTCAAATGTTTCTGGATCTGTCGAAATGACTTTATCTCCTGCTTTAATATTCTCAATAGTAACTAATCCTATTGCTGTCAATATCATTGTTCCAGCAACGAAGCACGACGGAGTTACCTGCGACATTCCTTGTCTCATACCGCCTGTAAAAATGGATAGCGCACTAACGCCCATTTGGAATCCATTATACAATTTACTGGAGTGAAGTTTCTGATTAAATTCTACAAATGCACAATCCGGCGCAAAAAGACCTACAACAGATGCGGCAGTATCATATAATCCCATAACACCGGAAATGCCAGCAGATATTCTTGAAGTCCATTTAATTGCAGAACCAAATTTTTCTACAAATGCACAAGACTTGCCCAGAACATTGCCTGCAAGTTGTCCAGCCCCGCCAATACCTCCAAAAATTGCACCGCTTATTGCTCCTGAGAATGCGCCATCTTCAACGCCCTCCCAGAACGAACCTCCTGATGCAAGACTTGTAAGCCCTCCGGCAACTCCGCCAATCACAGCACCAGATATCGCTCCCCAGCAAGCTCCGGCAATAATCGCACCGCAAGCAGGGCAAGCAACAAGAATTACAACCGCTGTAATAACAATAATTATAGTAACAATAGCCTTCCAATGTTCCTTGCACCACTCGCCGACCTTTTTACAGCCGTCCTTGAATTTTTCCCAGCCACTTTTTTCGCATTCTGGCTTCAGGTAGTAGTACTTATCGTAAAAATCGTCCTTGCTCTTATTAATTGCATCGGCGGCATTTCCGTCTATACGTACAACATCGGAAACAAATTCATTTATATCTTTTTTCAGAGTATCAAGAGATTCTATTTTATCTTCCTGAGTTTGTGTGGAAGATTTTATGGAACTGATTACATCGTCCACATTACATACGCTTCCGTCAATTGTAAGAACCTTTGATTTCAGCGATTTTAAATCGGATTTATATTCTTTTACAGATTTTTTAGCGTCTTTAATCAGACTTGGCATCTGATTGATTTTGCTTGCGTATAACGTAATAGTTGACATTTATCTATTCCTCTTCATACATTTTTCGTCGGTAATACTCCATATCATATGACGCATTCCGTCGTACATTTCGCCAATCCGAGGCTGCAGAGCAAGCCGTATCTATCCCTGAATTTATATCCTGTAATTCTGATTCTGCACGGTTTATATTTTCTTCTAACTCTGAAATTTTATTATTTACCGTGTTTTTCTTGTTCCTGAGATTTGAGAAAATATTGTTTAAAGTATTCTGACTTTTCATTGATTCTGAACTGTAAACGCTACTCAAACTCTTGTTGGCAACTGAACTTGAACTTGCCATTTTGCCGAAATTTTCAGAGGCTGAATCGATTTTATTATTGATCGACTTTATATCATCTTGAAGTATGGAGTCTTTTTTTAAAGCTGCATTTAGCTCTGACAACACTTTTTGATGTCTTTTTAAATCTGATTTGAGCTGATTGATATATATAATTTTTCTTTGTCTCTGAGACCTCAGCTCATTTGCTCTGTTTTCATAGTTATTAACTTCAGAACAAGCGTCATAATATCTACTTCTAGATTCATAGTAGTAATCTTCATAATCCATAGGTATTAACACTCCAATCACGAATATTTGCTGAGTTTTAATTTCCCAATGACCAACATTAGAGATTCCGTAAACATAACAATAGGAATAGTTTTTTCTACTGGCTGAAAAATCACTGATACTGCTAGCCATATGAAAAATTCTATTGATAAGATCAAATAGGCTCTTTTTTTAAATACGCTAATTTCATCTCTGTCTAAAGGCTTGTTTTTATCTTCGACAGGGGCAAAAGCAAAGCATACCACCATTCCGACCAATAATAAGATAATATATATGATTGACAAATCAACATAACCAATAAATAATAACATTGCTATGATAATCACTATGGAAATAAAATAGCACCTCCACGGGGTGCTAGCGTGGTATCCTCCGGCATAGCTTCTCAGTGGTATATAAAAAACTAAGAAAGCTATGCTTTCAAACACCTTGCCCACAATAACGCCGATAACTATAGTGCTGATAAGGTTAAGTAAAACCGTTATCCCCATATTAAATCCGTATTCATACAAATCGAAATCGCTTTCGGATATAATACCTTTTTCACAAAGACGTTGCGTTATTTTGCAGGCAGTTTTCTTAAACATTAGAACTTACGCAGTTTCTTAGAATCAGCAGGCAGTGCAGGCTGGTGAGTGATGAACATGCATGTAGAATTCACGTTTGATACAGTAACCAAAAGTGCCAATGCAGCAAACACCTTACCCATTCTTGTGCTGAGTTTCATTAAATTTCTTTTCATATGATTTTCTTCCTTTCATAACAAGTTATGACTTGATTATACATAATATAAGAATAAAAAACCGTAAATGTCAAAAAAAACGTCTTTTTTGTAAAAAAAATAGAGGCAACTTATTGTTACCTCTATTTTTCATACATTATCACTGATGTTTCAAACCAGTTATCAGCTACATCAGTTTTTAAAATTCCACCATATTTTTCTGCAATATTTTGAACACTCTTTAACCCTATTCCATGATTTATCTCATCATTTTTTCTTGTCCTTTTATCCTTGTGTATGATTCCGTCAAATGAATTTCCTACTAATATTTTAATGTAACCCTGCTTATAAACAATATCGATAGTTATCTTCTTTTCATCGTTCTCTCCTAGGAGACTTAACGCTTCAAGTGCATTATCGATAAGATTACAAATAACAATATTTAAATCAAATGAACTGATAAGAATTTGCTCAGGAAGAACAACATGATAACTTTTTTCAACGCTATTGTTCTCTAACGGTGCCAATTTGTAATTCAGAACACTGTCGATCGTTTCATTTCCTGAATCGATAATAACATTATTACTATAAATATAATCATTGGTTTCAGCAAGGTAATCTTTAAGCTGATCATATTTCTCAGCACTAAGCAAACTTTGCATGTTGATAATATGATTTTTCATATCATGCTTTAAAAATCTTATCTTCATCTGAGATTCCTGCATTAAATGCAACTGATTAAGATAAGCCTTGTTTTGCTGCTCAATTATATTATTTTCGTATTTTTCAGAAAACAAATTAATTAGATTATCATACAAATAAAACATGTCAACATTAATAAGCAAAATTATCACAGAACAGATAAGTGATACAATATTTAATTTGACCGCTGTTAAGTAACCAATAATAATGCTAACAAATGGTATTATTATAACAGTTATATAGTACATAACAGGTAAACTAACGTTAAGTTGATTTTTTTTGAAAAAACTATGCGATACAATATTTACAAAGGCTACCATAACTATGTTAGAAACAAACCCTTGTTCAAAAAAGATTGAATGAATATTTAATACAGATTGTATGGCTACAACCAGTGTATCCAGAACGATAAGTACTGCACAAAGTATGAATGACGATCCAATCGAATAAATAAATTTATTTTTGTGGTAAATTGCTATCAAACAATACGGCACAAAATTTGATAAAAGATTTATAATCCAATTACCAAACAGTAAATACGCGCAGCTATTTATAATGTAATAAAGTGTAAACAGAACAACATCTGATTTTGCCGATTCTTTTTTCTTTTGTAAAAACACATTGGAAAACTGATAAGTGGCATATATGTGAAACACATTTGAAAACAAATAAAATAAAGTAGTCATATCATTCTTTCAACAGCTGTTCACTGACCTCCATTTTCTTATTAGGGCTTATCGGCAATTCCACTCGGTCTATGCCAATAAGGACGACTGAATGTGAAGTGAATCTTTCAATATAATTTTTATTTACTAAATAAGATTTATGAATACTGATAAAATCACTTAAACTTTCATTGTCAAGCAGGTTAGATAATTTTCCGTAAAAGGTATATTGATTCGTAATAGTATGGATCACTATTGTTCTGCCCTGACTCTCAAAATAACAAATATTAGATACTATGATACTGTTTTTGACTTTATGTGCAGTATATTCAAACACCTTTTTTCTCTTAGCCTGATCCAAATAATAAGTTTCAAAAAATTCAACTATTCTTTCATAGGTAATTGGCTTTTTTATATAATCATAGGGCCTTATTTTAATGGAGTCAATAGCATACTCGCCATAAGATGTCACATAAACGATAGCAGTGTTGTCATTGGCATACAGTCCACGCAGTCTTTTTCCAAGCTCAATACCATTCATTTGTTTTTCATCATTATTTTTAAATTCAATATCGAGCAATATAACATCAAACGAGTTCCCCTTGAGATACTCGTCCATTAATTCCTCACAAGTATCAAATTCTGCATGATCAATTTCTCTGTCACATTGCATTGAATAATCTAACAAATACTTTAATAAACTTTCCTGCATATGTTTATCATCATCACAAATTGCAACTCTGATCATACGATCACCGCCTTTATACGCCATTATACCAAACATTTTTCAGAAAATCAATACATATTTTATCAATTTTCTGGTATAATAGTTTACAAAACAAAATATAATTTTTTCGCAAAATCTGCACCTACAGGCAAAAAGGCAAAAAATCAACGTAAAATCATGCATTATTTACTACCAATCAGATGTTTCTGACGGCTAAAAACTTTTAAGCTACAAAATTGAGTTTTTCAACATATTTCTTTTTTGTATCAAGCGATGAGTGAACATAGCGGTTAAGTGTAATATTAACATTAGAATGACCTAGCAACTCGCTGACAGTTTTAGCATCAAAGCCATTCTCAATACAAACAGTAGCGTATGTGTGACGCAGTAAATGAAAATTAACGTTTCGTATTCCACACTTTTTCAGGACGGATTTAAATCTGTTCTGCATTGTTCTCGGTTCGATCAGCTTGTGAGTTCCGGAAAGAATATAATTGTTTTCATTTTGTCGCCTTTCGTTAAGTATGTTTACAAGACAGTTTGGTATTGGAATTTCCCGCTCTGATGTCCTGCTTTTTGGTGAACCAACAATGATCTTTGTTTTTGAACTTCCAATTTTATCATTAATACGTTGAACAGTTTTTGAAATACGGATAATGCCACTCTGCAAATCAATATCGCTCCATTTTAAAGCACAAATCTCGCCAATACGCATACCGCTGTACATAGTAAGCAGTATACCAATGTTTGTGTTGTTCAGATTATTAACTAAATGGTTTTGCAAGTTTTTACGCTCACTTTCGTTCAGTACCGAAATTTCATTCCTTTGGATCTTTGGCATAGAAATACTGCACATTGGATTACGCAAACCATACTCCTGCTCTGAATACTTAGCAATCGAACGCATTGCTACTATGATATCGTGAACTGTCTTAGCTGATAATCCACCAATTCCATTAGACATTCCATTACTTAAAAGATATTCGATAAAAGCGTTTATTTTGGGCGTATTTAACTCACAATATTTTATCTGCTTAAAATACGGGATTATATGCTTAGTCACTATCTTTTCATAACAGCAATAGCTAGACTCCTTAATACGCAGTTTGGCACAGCCTAACCATTCAAATGATAACTCCTGCAATGTTTTACAACAAACAGTAGATGAGTACTTTTCAGATGTTGCATAAGCAGAAAGCATTTTCTCCTTAAGTTGGGCAAGACTTTTTGAATACAGATACCTATACTTCAGGTTTCCGTTATCATCTCTTCCAAACGGAATACGCCCCTCGAAACGTCCGTCTTTTCTCTTGTAAATGTTCATTGTATTTCTCATTTTATCGCCCTCCTCGTACTGAAATTCTGACGGCTGAAAACTTTATCATACCGTGTTTTTTGTGAATTTTCTTGTTTTGCCTTTACAAAAGGCTTTTGTTGTGATATAATATGCTTAAATTCTATCACTTTGGTCGAAATAACGACCGAAATCACCTAAAAAAATTATTTCGCAAAGGTGCAGATTTTGCGAAATAAAAACAGCTGATCTATGCATTCACAAGCACAGATCAGCTGTTCTCTTTATTGTATATCCATATGATTTTCTTCTTTCTCTCCCAACTTCATTTTCTTTTTGCGAATAACCCTCATTAGTTTTCTGTCAACTATGCTTTGTAGGTCTTTACGATCGTTGTCATAACTATCCTGAATGCACCTACTAAGACTAACAAACAAACTAAAAATCGTATTCACAAGCAGATCATTCTCAAACTTCGATATGTTGTCCAGCATAGCCTGTGCATACTCATTGCCATCGTTTGCGGACTTAGTAAACCATTCGATAGCTTTTTCCTTATCTCTTTCAATGTCCTTAGCACCGAAAAGATAGATCCTGCCAAGCTGATAACTTGCCCAATGATTTTTGTCAGCACCATTCTCAAAATAATCGACAGCTTTTTGTATATCATACTTTTCTTCCTGCAAATACAACTTAGCAAGAGCATACTGCGTATACTCGCTATCTTCTGCCAAGAGCAAATACTTTTCTGCTTTGTCCAGATTTTGAGGCATTATCTCGCCCTGCAAATAAATTTTTCCTAGTCTGTAACTAGCAATGACATCTCCGCTGTCAGCACACTCGGTAAGCAAGGCTATTCCTTTTTCAAAGTCCTGTTCCAAATGCTCTCCTGAAATATATTCAAGCGCAAGAAACCTCTTGGCATTGCTGTTTTTAAGTTTGACAGCTTTCTCAAGCAATTTTACTGCACTATCTGTATCTTGCGGAATGTGTTCACCTGTCAAAAGTGCTTTGCCATACTCAAACAAGCCGTTCTTGTTATTCATTTCAGCTGAACGTCTGAAGTATTCGATAGCTTTTGTAACGTCTGAGTCTGTTCCAAGTCCAAGATTGAACATCTGCCCTAATTTGTAAAACAGATCGTCGTTCGCCATATCATCGCTTTCGATTTTCAAAAATCCCGACAAAGCTTGTTTGTAATATCGCTGTGCTGTATCATTATCTTTGGTGACATACTCTCCATATCTGTACATTTGAGCGATAGAATAAGCCGCATAAGGCTGCCCCTGAGAGGATGATCTCTGATACCAAAGAAAAGCCTGCGACAGATCTTTCTCTATACCGCTGCCATAGTAATACAGATTTGCAAGGCTGAACTGAGCAAACTTGTTTTTCTGTTTTGCCGATCTTTCAAACCACTCAAAGGCTTTTTGATAGTTCTGCTCCGTACCAAGACCATAACAAAACATTTTGCCTATACGATACTGAACATATGGCTTTAATTTCTTTGAGTTTGGTTCTATTTGCAAAAAGCCCTGCAAAGCCTGTGTGTATTTTGCAATAGATATTTCTTCGCTTTTTTCGCCAAGCTTGTCGGTAGAATAAAGCTTTCCGAGATCGTAAACAGCCAAAACATTCCCACGCTGTGATTCAGACAACAAAAGCTGTTCAGCTTTCTTAAAATCATTGAGCTTAGCGTCTTTGCCATAGATAAGCTTGCAGGCTTTTTTGTATTGATCGTTCCATTTGATATAGTTTTTTATTGCCGCAGCCGATTCATCAGTTTCTTTCTCTGCCAACGGTTCTGCTTCATCAAACAGAGGTGACATATTCTGAGGCGTATTATCAAAGTATTCATCATTTGGTTCAGATCCTTCAATTTCAGTATTTGCATCAAATGGTTTCATATTAAGTACTGTACGAATTATCATATTCCGCAAAGGCTGAAAAACTTTGTTAGCAGACAGTTCAGGAAGTTCCGTTTCTTTCAGAGTATACGTCTTGTATTTCAAGCGTTCAAGACTACACCATTTGTCATAGAGCTGCCGTATGTTCTCATCTTTTGCAAGCTCTGAAAATATTTTATTGACGGTTTCCTTTATCTCCTTTGGAAGATAGCCGTAAACTTTTTTGCCTTTCACATTCTGTAATTGGATATATAGTTTTCTGATAAGTTCTTCAAGCTGTGGATCTGTATGATCATTACTTGCGATTATATTTACAATGCTTTCAAATTCGTTTTTGGAAACCGCTTTCAATTCATCACGGCTTGCTGTCTGTTCCTGATAAATGCTTTGCAGATCATCGTGAAAAATATCATTTGCAAATGCTGAACGTATCTTATCTATACCCGCCTTTGTCAGAAATCCTTGCTTTGGATTTGTTGAATAAACAAGCAGGTGGATATGCGGATGATGAGTAGTATCGTGGTAAGCGGCGTACCACTTCAAATTGCAAAGAGGGATATTCTGTGCTTTTGCAATATCTGAGATATGCCTTTTGACAAGCTCACGCCAAGCGTCCGAATTATCATAGCCAAGCCTTACTGCATCTTCACGGCGAAGTGAAACAACGTGTGACCAAACATTGCCTTTATGTTCAGCTATCTCATTTGCCGCTTGATTCAGAATTATAGGCTCGTCCTTTTCGTTAAACAAGCCGTGCGAACCTCTCTTCTCAACGCCCGGACGCATAGCCATATACCCGACAAAATTCTGTCGGTTTCCAACCACGTCAGCATTGCGTTCTACTATTGTGCTTATCAATTCACCGGCATTCTCAATGGTCGGCTCTCTTTCATAGTCATCATACTCAAGGTATCTTTTGGATTCAGGAAAGTCGTTTATCAGATCGTTAATAAGCTGCTCTTGATTTTTAGTTGCATTGGCATTTCTGTCAACAAATTTTTGACTTCGTATCTCGACAGTTTCACGGGTAGCAATATACTTTGTATAGTTTCTGCGTTTTGTTTTATTTTTCTGATTTCCGTTTTTCAGATAACGGCTCGTAACGATAAGCTGCGACATTTTACACCTCCCTTATGATAATAAGCACCGCAAAGTTACATTTCACTACATTTCACCAAATAATTTTGACATTTCACAGCACGATGTATTCTTATATGATATAATACTATTAGTTGTAACATATCACTGAAAATCCATTTTGTTTCTTGGGTGCTTAGTCTTTAAGATCTCTTTTTGCTTTGACGATGTGACGTGAGTATAGATCTGAGTCGTGGTTATCGAGCTGTGGCCCAACATTCTTTGTATGTAACGAATGTCCACGTCCTCTTCCAAAAGCAGAGTGGCAAACGAGTGACGGAACATATGCGGCGTTATGTGCATTTCAACACCGCATTGTCTGCAATAGGAACTCAGCATATTTCGCACCGACTGCTCTGTCATTCTTCTGCCGAGCTTATTGACAAAAAAGTACCCTGACACGGCAATCTTATCTTCAAAAAGAAGTCTGTACCTTTTAAGTATGCTGAGCACAGCCATATTTTCTACCGGTATAAGGCGTTCTTTTGAACCTTTGCCGTAAAACTTAACGGAGCGTCCTAAAAGATCAACATTTTCCGGTTTAAGAGTACATATCTCAGCTATCCTTGCACCTGTAGCAAAAAGCAATTCAATTACAGCGGCATTTCTGACGGCACATTTCATTTGGTAGGCACTTTGGGCTGAACCTATCTGCTGATAAGAAAAGGAAATTATCTTAGCGATCACGTCGAGAGGTATCGTTTTGGGCAGCAGCACAGGCTCTCTGATCGAAGTTTCGAGCTTATCGAATGGATTAAAATCCATGTAGTCTTGCAGCAAAAGAAAGTGGATAAAAGCTTTTAGAGTAGCAAGCTTACGCTTTACGGTTTTTGGTTTGTACTTTTTATTCAGGCACTCGATGTAATCCCACAATGCTTGTTTTGAAAGCGTATCGGAAAACAGTGCATACTGCGAAAGGTCGATTTTGTATGCACGCACTGTCTTTTCGCTAAGCTTTTTATGGTAACGGCAGTAATCGAGAAATTGGTCTACAAAAGGTCTATATTCAAACATCAAAACAGCTCCTTAAAATTTTATTAGGCAAAGCAATTTAGTCAACATTCACAAAAAGCATAAAGGCTTACGAATAAATTTGCTTTTAAACCTACCTTATATTATATCAGAGTTGTTCGCAAACGACAAATTTCGACAATTTGTGAGAATTTACAAAAATCTTGGAATGTGATTGACTTTTATGTAAGCACGTGATATGGTGTTATGTGTGAGATGATTATTGAAGGATAACTATAAATTATCAGATATTGGAGGAAGAAATGATATTATCTGAAATGAATAAATTGTTAACACTAATTGACCAGAACAATGATAATATATGTTTATTTTTAGGGGCTGGAGCAGATATTTCTAGTGGGGGACCATTATTTAGCGAACTTAAAAGCAAGATAATCGATAAGTTTACTGAGTATTCCGCTAATGCAATGTCTAATATAGATATACAAAAAATATTTGAAAAAACAATAGATTCAATTCCAAATTATAATTCTAGAGAGGCTTTTCAAAACGATATCAATGGAGAGGTTCATCAAATAGTTGATAGTTATAAAATATTATTACTTTTGTTTCAACATAAAATCGTTGATACAATTATAACGACAAACTATTTTCGCTATTTTGAGGAAATCAAAGAAAACAATCCCGGACCAGACTTTGATATTTTCACAAATGGAGTAAGTAATACATCATCAACAGACAACTCAAAACCAGTTTATATAAAGCTTCATGGAGATGCAAAATATAAAGTAACACACGTAACTGATAAAGAGATTAACGAAAAGCCTTATGCTCCCGAAACAGTGAAAGCGTTCGTTTCACACATAAGAGGAAAATCAATTATTTTTATTGGATATAGTGGAAATGACGCAGCAGTAACTAAAATTATAAAAGATAACATAAATCAGATAAATCGTACCTATTGGATATTGCCAAAGGAAAGTGATTCTCCACTTGTTGAAATCTTAAAGGAATCAAATAAATATTATTTTTGCAGTGCAGCATTTGATGATTTTATGATCAATTGGGGTGTTAATAAGCTGTCTAAAATAAAGCAAAATGATTTCAGACCAATATTTATATCTAGCCTTCTTGAAGCAAATGCGAAACGAACTACTGAACAATTATGCAAACAATATAAAAACACCATTGAGCGTGAAGAGATTGAAAATAAACTAAATGCAGTAACTCATGTGGGCTTTGTTTTCGGCAGACCTGGCATTGGTAAAACTGCTGTTTTGAAAAATTATATCTGTTACCAAACAAATACGGTTTTATATATTGACTTAAACAATTCTTCAACTGAAAAAATTTTGCAAACTATTGTGTCAGCATTGGGCTTTTCATCTGATTCGCCGTTTTCTTTTTTACATAGACTCTGTTCATGGTATAATGATCAAAAGCAATATTTTACTTTTGTAATTGATGGAATTGTTGAATTCGATAGGAATGTTGAAGATATTATACTGCTAACAAAATTGAATGAAAACAATAAGTATGTCACTTTTATCTATTCCTCTAGGACAAAATACTATAATACAGTTTGTACTCTATCTATTGATGTGGAAAATATGATAGAGGTCACGGCGTTTAACCAAGAGGAAATAAAACAAATGCTAAAAGTAAACAAAGTGCAGAGTTCGTTTACCAAAGAATATATGGAACTTATGCAGGAACCATATATTTGTTATATATTTTGTGAACATTATTCAAAAAATACACTAAATAATAATATAAGCGTATTTGAAGCCATAGAGGAGGTTCTTCAAAGAAAATACGACTGCAAAAGAGTACAGATACACAACTTATTTATGTATATTGCTGCATCGGAATGTCAGTGTGAAAACAAAGAAATTACTATTCCTAACAGTATGTTCCAGCTGCTTGACTGTGGACTCCTTGAATCAAACAAAATAAAATTCAAGTATAAAAAAATGACACAATATTATCTTTATCTATATTTATCAAAAAAAAATTTACAATGTGACGATATAATAAATCAAATCCAGCAGAATTTTAATTATAGCAATAATGTTCATTGTGCGTATAAATTTTTATTTACAAATTGTGAAACAGTAAAAAAAGCAACAGAAAATATCCTAAAACTCAACTATCTGTTGGATTCGACAAATGTTGCGTTTTCTATGCACATAATTAAATTTGTTCGTGAATGTATATTTGATATTATACATCAAAACGAAGATAACTTTACATCAGCAATCGAAGGGTGCAGTATTGATAAATTATGCGATGATATCAAATATATAATCATTTCAGCAGCTAAAGTCATTAAAAATGATTACAATTCGTATAAGGTGTTGGGGCATTTTAGGCTTGACAGGGAGCTCAAATTTAGCAGCTTTATTTTCTATTCAGATATACTTTGCGAGAAATTACTTACTTATTATAGTAGGGATGACATTGAAAAGTACTTTACAAATTCCTGTCAGTATATGGTTGATAAAGAAGAGGATAAAATAATTATTATTCTGTATTGTTTAATGAAATTTAATATTTCTGATATGAATTATAAGCCAATTACGGAATACCTATTGTCAGAACTCAAAAAACTTCTTGTTTCCAATTGTCAAGGCTGTGCTTCTTCAATTTTGAAAATTATGAAAAAATATTCGTATAATGTACTTTTTAATTCTGGAATTGATGTAGAAAGCGACTATTCCCATATTTCGTATGACGAGGAATATATTAGCATTATAAATCATCTGAAAAATAACAGAACAATTACTGAATGTCAGCTTGATTCACTTGCACAAAGCCAAGATATCTCAAATAATATGATATTGTTTTTATTATTTAACCTAACTATTGTTTACTCTATGCAGATAAATAAAAGCGAAACTTTGTCCACTATTAATAAAATGCTATCAAATGGCAAAGATTTAAACCCTGAAAATATTGATTTCATTCTAAGTTGTTCTTTTATGGCATTGTATCATGATAATCCCATAAATCGTAAAGATTTTGTTGATATATTTGACAAAACGTGCCAACTATATGAAACCAAGATGTTTGAACAGCCTTCAATAAAGAGGCAATCTACATTCTGTAAATTTACAGAGGAGTTTGACACAATTTTTGAAGATGGATTTAATCCTACCGCATTTTTATTCTATACTGCCCCGATTGATAAAACTGGTGATGCATTGAAAAAGTACGATGAGTTATGCTCAATACTATGGGAAAGTGGAAATCACAGTAAAATTCTAAAAATTGTCCATTCAATAGGACAGATGATAAGCATATACCCAGAAGATGGATTTGCAGAACTAAGAAAATTGCTGAAGTACGATGAGCAGATAATTCGTAGGGGAATAGTCCGTATATTGGCGGAGAATATACAACGCTTTCCTGTTGAAACAATTAACTTTATTAATGACAGTCAAATTGAACTCACAAATGATGATTTGCTATGCATATGGGGGTCACAAAAAAAATTTGTAGAAAATAGAACTTTTGAACAGTTGCACTGGAGTCGGTTGTTATATACGCTTTCCCTCCAAAACAAAGATTTAATAAAAAAAATTCTATTTAGCACGCAAAAGACGAATAAATTATCGAATTTTATATCTCTTCTTTGTGACGTGTGATAACACGTGAAAGATAAGTACGAAAGAGTATATCAAACTTATTAATATCATCATCAGTCATGTACAAACATGGGGAAAGCATCAAACTGCTATTAAACATTCCACCCGCGGTGAGTATTAGTCCATATTTCACTTGGTTAATAGTTATCGGTTCCTTTAATGCAGTTTCTATAAGAATATGGGCGAGTTCTGGCCATGGCTGTTGAGTATCGGGGTGCACGATATCTATACCTACAGCATGTCCTTTTATTTGAAAACGACCCAAGCACGAATAGTCTGAAACGATTCTAGCAATGCAGTGTTCAAGCAACTCAGAACTTTTGCTAATGGTGGGTAAAAAATTATCCTGCTCAATGATATTAAATGTACACAATCCCAATTGAGTTCCCATCGGATGTCCGGCGAATGTACAATGCGTCGACCCAACAGGCCAAACCTTGTCTGAAATCAGTTCCTCTCTTGCCCATATTCCAGAAAGCGGCCATAGTCCGTTTGTAATGGCTTTCCCAAAGATAATAATATCTGGGATGAAGTTGTAATGCTCAAAACTCCACAACTTCCCAGTTCTATAAAACCCCATTTGAACTTCATCAGAAACCACCAGAATATTATGTTCACGAAGGAATGCACATAATTCACTATAATACTTTTCGTGTGGAAAAACATATCCCCCTCGCCCCAATACTGGTTCAAATATGAATGCAGAATATGCAGCATCAGAGTGATTTTTATCATAAAATCCGCTGAATTCGCTTTTGAATTTTTGTTTGAATTTTTTTAGGCAGTAAAGATCACAGTCTGTAGGGTTCTTGTCATAGGCACATGTAAAGCAATTTGAAAACGGTATGCGTTGAACATTCATAACACTTCCAAACTGACGAGTATATCTATAACTTGAACTTACGCTTGAAGCAGCCATAGTTCGTCCGTGATAGGCTCCTTCAAATGCTAAGAATCCACGCTTATGATTGTGATTGATCGTGATCTTCATTGCATCGTCAACCGCTTGTGCTCCGCCAACGGTAAAATGTACTCTCCCGCGGACACCATAATTTCTATACATATATTGGCATATCGCTTCTGATAACTCAATTCTGCTTTTGCTCATAAACTCTCCGGCAAGACAAGGAAGTGTTTCTAAACAATTTTTTATACATTCACTGTATGCTTTGTTCTTATAACCGAAATTTGCAGCACTATTATACATTTGCATATCAAGATATTTAACGCTGCATTCATCAAATAAATAACAGTCTTCTGCTCCAATAAATATTTTTTTGGGCTTATGTTTTCCTGAAGTGTCACCTTGCGAACAATAAAGCTTATCTTTTTCTAAATAATTCATAAGTGTACCTCCGATAATTTATAGTTATCACTACTTGAAAAACAGCTCATTGTATCAATTTAAAAGATACAATGAGCTAATTTTATCATCAA
>OHJG01000337.1_pt1 | contig 26124 bp, 27 predicted proteins | sample 1568481 | NCBI WGS metagenome assembly OHJG01 (sample SAMEA3879505, study PRJEB24766) | human gut metagenome | biome: human-associated habitat; feature: feces | place: USA | collected 1985/1987
CACAGGAGCGCCGGCACATCGTCTCTGTCTTCAAGCTGGTGCAGGATCTGCTGGAGCCCAGCAAGGTAAAGGGCAAGAGTCACTTCCAGCTCCTGATGGGCAAGCTGCCGCCTGACCACCTCCGCAGGACACGGGCGTAATTGGATAGAACAGAAAAGCACAGCCGCTCGTTTTCTCTGAGTTGCTGTGCTTCTGCTTCTTCCTGCACCACGCTGAAAAGCGTCTGAACAGCGCGATTTACCGCTTTCTCACCCGCAATGGCATTGACCGTTACGATCCGGCGCGCTTTCTGGACTACAAGCTGGAAGTTCTGCAAATGCTGCTGTACTGTCTGCCGAGGCTCGACCCGGAGCAGGAAACGGAGTTCCTGAAATACGCGAAACACTATGTCCGGGACGGGCTGCTGTTCTGCCGCATGATGGTCGAAGCCGGTTCCTTTGCCAGCCTTGCGGAGTATCGGCACGTGCGGCAGATTGGCGCGATCTATAACAATTCGGCAAAAACCGCGCAGAAGTCATTTCCGAGTTTGCCGTCCAAAGCGGATACAAGGATGAAAGCGTATCTGCGGATGAACTGCTGACCATTGCCCAGCGCAACCACAGCATTGCCGAAGGCGAGATTGCTGAAATCCGTGGTTGTGCCGTTTGAGATGGAAAGGCTGGATCTGATTTGATCATGATGGAAAGCAAAACGACGCCGTTGACAACATCTTCGGATCGTGCTACAATTTGACTGAAATGATAAATGCGGTCATAAATCCAAGGAGTGTGCGCAGTGGCTTTTACAGACGAACAGAATGAACAGATCCGCAATGACCTGATCCGGGAGGCCCAGCGCTGCGGCATTACCATAGGGATGCGGAAAACCTCTGTGGAGCAGCTGACGGAGGCCGTTGGGATTTCCAAGGGGTCATTTTACAAATTCTTTGATTCCAAAGAGCTGCTGTTTTTCGCTGTACTGGAGGACATTCATACCGAGTGCTTCGCGGCAGCGCAGAAGTCCTTGCAGGAGAATGCACCCCTGTTTCCTGCCGACCGCGCGGCAGCGGCGATCCTGGCGGCCTGCCGTTGGCTCTCCAGGACAAAAGCCTTTGTGTTCATCGAAAATGACGCAGATTTTCTTCTGCACCGACTGCCGGAAGAAGTGAAGACCGCCCATTACCACGATGACGAGACGCACATCCGCCAGCTTTTGGAGAAGTATGACCTTGTGCCGAATTGCGGCATCTCTTTGGCTGCTGCCATGGTGCGGGGACTGATCTTGACTGTTTCCCACAAGGAACAGATTGGAGAACTGTACCCGCAGGTGCTGGAAACGCTGGTGTACGGCGCTTGCAGGGAGTTATTTAAATAAGCAGAAGGCCGCAGAAATGCGGCTTTTCCGAGGCACGGCGGTTAGCATCCTCTAACTATGTGGCTGTGTGTATTGGTTAGGAAAATCTAACTTCGAAAGGAATGATAGCGATGCAGGAACACAAGGACTTCTGGGACAGAAATGCCGGTCGGTACGACCGCTTCATGCGAAAGGACGCCGCAGCTTATGAGCAGATGTACGAGCTGCTGCGCCCCGTGGTGCGGCACAAAACCGTGCTGGAGCTGGCCACAGGCACGGGGCTGATCGCCAAAAACATTGTAAACAGTGCCGCTCATATTGAGGCCACAGACGCTTCGCCGGAGATGATCGCAGAAGCGAAGCGGGACAACCGATCCGCCAAGCTGCATTTCTCCGGGCAGGATATGTTTCACCTGCCTTATGCCGACGAAAGCTTTGACGTGGTCATCGTGGCCAATGCGCTGCATATCGTGCCGGAGCCGGAGAAGGCTCTCTCCGAAATTCGCCGGGTGCTGAAAGAGGACGGGATACTGGTCGCACCGACCTTTACTCATGCCGGTAATGACTTTCGTGGAAAGGTCAAAGCATTTTTCATGAAGCTGGCGGGCTTTCCGCTGCACAGCAAATGGACGAGTGCAGATTACCTTTCGTTCCTGCGGGAAAACGGCTGGACGGTGCGGAAAAGCACCGTGCTGAAAGCCTCGTTCCCGCTGACCTACGCAGAGTGCGTGAAATCGGAGGGGTGAGCCATGCAGATATTGGAACACGGGCAGGCGCAGGAGCGGACGCTGCTGTTTTTTCCCTGCACCGCAGAGCCTGTATGGGCTTTTGCCGACACGATCACGCTGCTTTCTCAGAGATGGCATGTTTTTCAGGTGGTGTATGACGGCCATCAGCCGGAGTATCCCGGGGATTTCACCTCCGTGGAGCAGACTGTGGATGAAGTGACGGAATATCTGAAAAGCCGCGGCGTCTCCCGACTGGATGCGGCCTATGGCTGCTCTATGGGTGGGGCGTGCCTGACCCGCCTGCTGGCGCTGGGGCTGTTCCCGATTGACCGAGCCATCATTGATGGCGGAATCACGCCCTACCAGGTGCCCTGGCTGGTGCGAAGACTGCTGCTGGCGCGGGACGTGCTGTCCTTCAAAATGGCGGCAAACAACAGAAAGATTCTGGAAGCGGCTTTTCCGCCGGAACGATTTACCCCCACAGGGCACGACCCCAAAAAGGAGTACGACGCCATGGAAGCCTATCTCAAAACCTTTTCCGATCGGACGATCCGCAATGTATTCTGGTCTGCCAACAACTATGCGCTTCCGAAGCGCTCCGCTAAAATCGGTGCGAAAATCACCTACTGGTACGGCGACGACGAAAAGAAGGATCGCAGGCGAGATATCCGGTTCATCAAGCGCTATTTTCCTAAGGCGCGCATCCATGGCATCCCCAAGATGGCCCATGCGGAGCTGGTGATGGTACACCCGGAAAAATTCTGCCGGTATGCGGAAAAATTTCTGACTATGCAAGCGGAGGAAAGATGATATGAGAGAAAAGATCAAACTCTCTGGCGTGCCGGAGACTATGCTGCAAACCATTTACGCAAGGGCGAAGGAGAGCCGGGGACGCGGCGCGATTCACGATGCAAAAGCGGAGGAAATCATCGAGAAGCTGGACTACGATTTTTCCCTTGCGGACAAGGATACGGCCATGCGCAGCGGCGTCATTGCCCGAACCATCGTGCTCGACCGGATGACGAAGGAATGGCTTGCGTCGCACCCCGGCGCGGTGGTGGTCAACATCGCCTGCGGGCTGGATACCCGCTGCTACCGGATGTCGGGTTACGCACATTGGTATAACCTCGACCTGCCGGAAACGATGGCGGTGCGGGAAAAGCTTCTGCCGGAAAGCGGCACGATTTCGCAGATTACCATGTCCGCCATGGAAGATTGGGGCAGCGAAATCAGCGAGCAGAATGTGCCGGTGCTGATCGTCATTGAGGGACTGACCATGTACCTTTCCGAGAGGAACATACAGCGTATTTTCACGGTGATTTCCAGCCGGTTTTCCAACGCCACAGTCTTTGTGGAAACCATGAATCCTACGATAGTGCGGCACTTCAAGGAGAAATCCATTGACGCAAGCAACGCAAAATTCAACTGGGGAATCAAGAATGGGAAAACACTTGCCGAACTGCTGTCGGATTTTCGCTTTGTGGAGGAACACAGCTTAACCGAGGGCATGGCGGCATTTGCGCCAGTTTACAAGCTGCTGGACAGGCTGCCCGCCGTGCGGAATATTTCCAATAAGATCATCGTTCTGGAAAAGGAGTTGTAGAAGATGTCATTCTTTGAAAACACCCGCAAACCTGTGGGTATCGGCGGGAAGCTCATGGTCGCCATGATGAATTTGGGTCACAGCCCTGTGGCGCGCTGGGGGCTTCAATTTCTGAATGCTGCGCCGGATGCCAAGGTGCTGGACTGCGGCTGCGGTGGCGGTGCGAACATGAAAAGGCTGCTGAAAAAATGCCCGCAGGGTATCGTGAAGGGCATCGACTATTCGCCCGTCAGCGTGGAGAAGACGAAAAAGGTCAACGAGACCGCCATCGCTGAGGGGCGCTGTGCCGTCCTGCAAGGCAGTGTGGCGGATATGATCTTCGCAGATGACTGGTTTGATGCGGTCACGGCCTTTGAAACGGTCTACTTCTGGCCTGATCTGCCGCAGTGCTTTCGGGAGGTCTGCCGGGTGCTGAAACCCGGCGGAACCTTTCTCATCTGCAATGAGAGCAGTGGCGACACGGACAAGGATGAGAAGTGGACGGAGATTATCGGCGGTATGACCATATACAAGGATGTCGAGCTGAAGGCATATCTGGAGCAGGTGGGCTTTTACGAGGTGCAGATACACAAAAAGAAAAGCTGGCTGTGCATCACGGCACGGAAATAAGGAGATCAAGCATGAGCATTTTTGCACCCATCCTGCGCATGAATATGAGGAAGTGCGCGTAGGAAACCTGAAAAGTATTGCATGGTTTAACTGCCGAAAATCAAAATGGGGAGCGATAATATGTCAAAGAAAGCGACCGAGTTTCAAAAAAAGGAAATGAGCAAGATGTACCGCGGCAAGGAGATCTTCAAGCCCCTGAACACCGGCTGGGTGGACGAGCATGTGGCCTGCGTGCGGGAGTGGGTGGCGAACATCTTCTTCTACCGCAAGGGCGACACCACCATCATGATCGATGCCGGGTACAACTACGACCGGCTGGCAGAAAAAATGGGCTGGCTGGGCATCGACCCGCAGTCCATCCGGCACATCCTCATCACTCATCAGGACACCGACCACGTGGGCGCGGTGGAGGCAGACAGCCTCGGTTTGTTCCGGAGCGCAAAGTTCTATATCGGCGAGATTGAAAACCGGTATCTCACCGGCGAGGTGCGGCGAAAAGTCATATACCATCTCTATAAATTGCCGCAGGTCACAATTAACAACGAAAAGGTGCTGCTGCATGACGGCGAGACTTTCGAGATTGACGGCATCAAAATTGAGTGCTTTCTCGTCCCCGGCCATACATGGGGGCATATCTGGCACTTTGTGATCTACATTCCCGCCTCCGCTGTGGCAGCGTGGCTTTGCGCGCTGCTTTGAGGACGTGTGACAGAAGCAATCGTTTTGGGAGGCAGAGATTTTTCATGCGTGTGATAAAAAAAGTCCTGCATGAAAAAAGAAAAACAACAGAAGCCCATATCCAGCAGCTTCAGCAGGCGGGGAAACAGGGTGTCCGATATACAGCGATGATGCCGGATATTCCGTTCCTGATGTTGGGGCTAATCAGCGATATTGGCTGGATGATCCACTTGATTGCAGGTGTTATTTACTTTTGCAGAAACGGCTTTTGCCATGTGCTGGACTATGCGGCGCTACTTGCGCTGGCGGGCGTCCTGTTCGGTGTTGCGTATCTAATTTATCTGAACAAGATCCACGAAAAGGAGATTGCCACAAAGCTCCAAAAGAATTTGAGCTTTGGGATAACGGTTTATTCCGGACTGGCAGGGGCGGTTGTCGGAATGACTCAGATCACAACAGCGGGCGTTTCCTCAGTGCTTGTATGGCTCATCGTTGGCGGTGTTCTTAACTTCGTCGCAGGACTGCCAATCTACCTCTCCTTCAAAAAAGGAATTTTCTATGGGGTGCAATGACTTTATGAACCGCAATAGGAGGCGAAGAAAATGGGAGCATATCCAGCGACTGTAAATACTGTGCGGCGTTCGCCTCTTTTGGCTTGTCCAAATCGAACCGCACATTGATCCGATATTTGCTCATCCCTTCGCCTCAGCCTTCATCTGCGTTTCCGCCAGATATTCATATCCCTTTGCGGCGGCGCAGATGTCCTCGACGAATTTCACACGGTCTGCGTTTACCTTGCTGAAATTTTTAATGAGACACCCGCCGCCACCGGTCACATACAAGGTCATCGTATTCTCATCATAGCCGTGCTCACGCAGCCTGCGGAAGATGTCCCGCACATACTCGGCGGCAACGCTCTTAATGATTTTCAGATCGGCAGGCGCAATGTTTGCCGTGCCGGTGATCAGCACCTCGTCGATGATGGCATCGTTGATTTCCCGCTGCGTTTTCTGCATAAACGCCTCACGGACAGCGAGGGTACACTGATAAGTCCCGAATTTCTCGGTGAACACTTTGCCCTGCTGCGGCTTGCCGTTGATCATATACAGCGTGTTCATTGTGCCGTTGCCAATGTCGGCGATCAGGTTGACGCCTTTCAGTGTGGTTGCAAAGCTGGCAATAGCGGCGTACCCCTGCGGATAGATACGCACATCGTCAATATAGAGATGGTAGTTTCCCTTTTTGTAGGTGAACTCCACCTCGGCGTTCTTCATCAGATACGCCTTGAAGTCCGCTTTCTGTCCGCTTGTCCAGGTCAGGGGCAGACCGGCGGCAATCACAATGTGCGCCTCGGTGAGATTTTCGGCTTTCAGCTCCTTGGCAATTGCCGCAAGGGTCAGCACATAATAGTCCTCATCCTTGATCTTGTCCGGCGCAAATTCCTTGTGCCCCTCGCCGATGAGATAATACCTGCCGCCGTAGACCAGCATATCCGCCGTGAACAGCGGCTCGTGGTCATAGGCGGCGATGCCGGTGGGAAAGCAGCAATTGGCCGTTTTCATATTCCCGTACCCGTGGTCAATGCCGATGATTTTTGTGTTGTGGATTGTTTTCATCATAAGTCCTTTCCTGCGCATAGCGCATTTCAAAATATTTCGGATAACTCTTTTTCGGGCGGTTATCCATTGATCTCGTTTTGCCGTAAAATTTCTGTGTACAGCTCCTTTTCAGCCGGTAATACCGCTTTCAGAAAATAGTTGCAGTAGATACCGTACCGAGAAATGAGCTGCACGCATTTCGTTTCCTCACCGTCATCCAGCAGCAGACAGTTTTCCTTATAGCAATTACAGCAAGTTTTGCGTACAAGGGCGTTGATTTCTTTCCGCTGCTTCGGCGTAATTTTGAGTACCATAGACTAAACCTCCTTCCTGTTTTACGGGCAGCAAAAAAGCCGCCGAGTGTGACCTCGACGGCTCGATGACTGCCTTCTGTATATTGAATGGGGGAAACGGCAGAAAAAGGTATGTTTATAGCAACACATCCAAAATGCTGTTCGCAACACGAGAAAAATCCTTGAATATCAGGCGCTTTTCTGCTACAATTATATAGAACAAATGTTTCTGTTTGGCAATTCAGAGAAAAAACATCTTGGCTTTTTATCGCCGCAAGACCGGTTTGTGGGACACTTGGCTTGATAAAATATAGAAGGAGGCGGGATGTATGAGCGATGGACTTGGCTTTCTTACTGCCGTTTACCGGGACGGTCGTGTACATATAGGCGGCAAAAGCTACCCGGCGGGTACCTTTGCGGTGCAGCTTTTGAATCAGTATTATAAAGATGACACGGCGGCGAGGATCGCCGTGTTCCGGCAAAGTAACTGGAATGTACAGGAGCAGCTATGCGCCGGCTATCTGAACGAAACAGATTTTATTAAGGCCGGAAAGGAGATTCTGACAATTCTGCAAACCCTGCCGAAGCTAAAGCCTTTTTCCTCCTTGGACATTGCAGCGGAGAAGCAGCGAATTGCAGAGCTATTCACGGAAGGCAACGCTGCTGCCCTTTCCGACTATCTGCGGCGCAGGGCAGCAATAGCGCAATTCGATGATGTGTTCTCTCCCGGATATGATAAAGCACTGTTCAAAAGTGGTGAAACGATGTGCGCAACCGTTTTAATTACTCTCCGCTTTTATGATGCTATCCCGGAGGACATGTGCAAGGCGTTTGAACTGCTTAAGCGGTTTGTATCTCGTGTAGACGAAGCCGACCGATTTGACGAATACCACCTGCTGCCCATTGCAACGGAGATATTCGGGATGAATTCATTTCCCTTGCACACGGAATATATTGCTCTCCCAAAACGGCGGAACAGTCGCATCCTTGTCACTGCCCGAAGAATGACCTTTGAGAGCTATTACAGCTTTGTGCTGACGGATTTCTTTGAAGGGCTGCACCACGGACACTATCCAAGGCGATGCGAGGTTTGCAAGCAGTATTTCCTGATGCAGAGCGCACGGCGGCAGAAATACTGCACCTATGGCACGGCACCGGAGTTGTACCACGGCGAAAAGATCAGTTGCCGCCGGTACGCTATTATTCAGGGCAAAGCGGAGCGGGCAAAGGATAACCCGTTGAAAGCCGCCTATGACCGCCGTTGCTCGGCGATACGCTCCGAAAAGAGTCGGGGAACGATCTCTGCCGAGTTTGCGCAGGCGGCGCAGGCCATGGCGAAGCGGCGCTTGGAGCAAGCGGAGGAGGACGATGCATACGCCAAAGCAAATTACTTTACCGAATTGGAGCGCACTAAGCTGTACGCTGACACGGACAAAAGAATGAAATGACAGGAGGTGCATTCGGTGTCCAAAGAACAGAATGAAGTATTAGAGCAACAGCGGTACCTTTTGGAGCGCCGGATGTACCGCCTTGATCCTGCGCCGCCGAAGCTGTCGGCGCAAGAATACATCGTCCGTTATCTCACCACAAAAGAGGACAAGTATCTGACTTGGTACCTCCACGATCAGGAACCTGCGCTTAACAAACTGGCACAGGCCGCCTGCGAACGATACGCTATGACGGAGCATTTTGCGGACATCAAGCAAGCAGCGGTGTGCGGTATCCTGGCCGCCCTTCAAAAGTACGATCCGGCTGTCGGCGCACCGTTTGCCGCTTTTCAAAAGCGGCATATACAGTACGGTATTGATGATTATATCCGCACAGCGCAGAGCGGTGTTGTCACGATGACGGCAGATACCTATCCCGTCCTGCGGCGCATTATGGCAATTTACCATCTAAGCGGCGATGATTGCAACGACAGCAGCATTCAGCGAATTGCCGATGAAACCGGAATGGGAGAAAAGATCGTCCGCAAGTATATTGCGATAGGCACGCTGAACGAGCGCCGAGTAGATTTTTACCGGCAGTACGATGAGGACGGCGGGGAAACGGCGGAAGACATTTCGGTGGACACCACCTCGCAGCCGGACAAGCTGTATTTTCGGGCGGTGCTATATGACGCGCTGCATCAAGCATACGACAGCCTGACCTACCGGGAACAGCGCACGGTTGCCAAGCATCTTGGCTTCTGCGATACCTGCTGGTCGGTCAGGAAAGCGGTGCTGATAAACGGTGAAATCGAGTACAGGCCCATAAAACCCATGACCTTTGAAGAAATCTCCCACTCCGCCAGCCGCAAGTCGGATAAAGCCTCCGAGCGGACTTACAACAGAGCATTGGAAAAGATGAAGGAACAAATTCTTAGTAATCCGGAGTATCAATTCATCCTGAGTTAAAAAACATAATGTCTTCTAAAGATGATGTGCTTTTAATACAGTAAATAATTCAATTAGTTTTTCTATATGTTTATTTGCTGAAATATTATGAATAGATGTCACAGGTAGAATAGCAGACAAGAAATTGCCCCTCAAATGGGGCAATTTGACAAAAAAATAAAACTGTGCTATTCTTTGAATCGGGATCAGTGCACGGGTCTTACAAAACAATTTTACAATACCCCTATAAGAGATGCGCGAGGGACAAGCCCGATGACCGCACGGCAACCTCCCGGAGAGAAAGGTGCCAAAGCTTGTACGATAGGTTATACCAGCCCCGCAAGCTGGATTTTTTGCACCTATTTTCCGGGAGTACGGGGAAATGAGGTGTATTTTTATGAGCAATGGCATTCGTTACAGAGTCCAAACTCACTGGGGCTACTTCAGTCTGGATGAGGATTCTTATCAGGACTATCTAGCGGGTAAACTGTGGATCATCTGGAAACCCGGCAAGACAGAGACGCCCAAGCCAGAGGCAGAATTGACTCACCTGTCTGCCGAGGCGATTCGACTTCGTGAGTCGGCGCAAGCAGATGCCTATTCCTTGCTGCAAGTAAGATTCCCCGCCACAGCAATAACGCCTTATCAAAAACGCATGGAGAATGTGGGCATTGACGAATTGCTTTTGTCGGTGCGTTCCTCTAACGGATTGCACGGAGCTGGGTTAGACACATTAGGTGGTGTGATGAAGATCATGGAGCAAGAGGGCGGCCTGCGTTCCGTGCGGAATTTGGGAACCAAAAGTGAGGCTGAGATTCGCCGACACTTTATTAATTACTGCTACGGTCTGCTATCCGAAGGTGAAAAGGGGCAATACTGGCAGATGATTATTGATGGCAATCAGAAAAATGCACTTTAATTAATGGAGGGATAAAGAATGTTCGGAGCAATCATCGGCGATGTGGTCGGCTCAAGATTTGAGTTTGACAACTGCAAATCCAAGGAGTTTGAGCTCTTTACCAACACCTGTGACTATACTGATGACACGGTGATGACGCTGGCGGTGGCCAAAGCGCTGCTACTCTATGGGACCATCACGGATATGGACGCCTTCAAGCGGGAGCTTGTCCGGGTGATGCACGAGGTAGGACTGCCGCACCCGCACTGCGGCTATGGCGGAAGATTCTGCACATGGATGATGAAGAATTATACCGAGCCTTATGGTAGCTTCGGCAACGGCTCTGCCATGCGGGTGTCCCCGGTGGCGTGGTTTGCCGGTTCTCTGGACGAGTGTGAAAAACTGGCGGCGGCCACTGCCGAAGTGACTCACAATCACCCGGAGGGCATCAAGGGTGCTGTGGCAGTGGCAGGAGCCATTTATCTGGCGAGAACGGGTCACTCTATGGCAGAGATCCGGGAGTATACGGAGCAGTACTATCACATCGATTTTACCTTGGATGAGATCCGGCCGGACTACGATTTCGTAGAGACCTGCCAAGGCTCTGTGCCGCAGGCGTTGGAAGCGTTCTTTGAATCCACCGGTTTCGAGGACGCCATCCGCAACGCCGTTTCCATCGGCGGCGACAGTGACACCATTGCCGACATGGCCGGGGCTATTGCAGAAGCCTACTACGGCGCAGACCGGGAGATGAAAGACATCGCTCTGTCGTATCTGGATCTGGACCTGCTGGACATTGCGGAGGAGTTTGAACGGAGGTTTGTACTGCCTAATTCACACAAATAGCGGTTCGAAGCCGCCAGTTTTTGCAATGAAAACTGGCGGCTTCCCTCTGAAAATGTTACAGGATTTGCTTAAGATATTTGGGTATCAAATAAACACATCCCCACGGTTAATTTCCACATTGCTTTCTAAGCAAAGCAGTAATATTCGTTCAAAAGCACATAACAAACGAAACCGCCATTTCTTACTGCTTATTTGTTTGGAGTATTGCTTGAATTTCGGCCAAATGAGTCTGCGTAAAGCGGATATCGGCATTGCCGATCGAGATTGTAATCGGTTCGCTCGTATGAACATTAGCAGACTTTACACTCCGGTAAAACTGCTCAATAATTTCTTTATTCGAGCGCATAGCCTCAAAGCGTTTGCTGCAATCCAAGCAGAGTGCAATCCTCATTTGCGGCCAATAATACTTCGGCTGTGCCCAGATGTTATTCACCTCAATGTACTCTGTAGATTTAACGGTACGACACATTTGACAGAAGCATCCGTCCGTATTGGATGCCGGGCGATATCGCTTGATTGTATTCTCTCGAATCTCACTGCTATTGACCGACTGCTCTTTTCCATTTGGCAGACGCACTTTATCAACCGTTCGTAATTCCTGAACCTTAATTATCTCACGGGCGCTTCTACTCTGGCTCTGAATTTGTGAGCGGAGATTATTATGGTTTTTAACCGGCTCGTTGGGAAAATCACTTTCGTCAAATACGCCGGTATAATCCGTGCGTTTGATACTGGACAATCCATATTTTTCGATGAGTTCTTCGGATATAAAGCCTTCAAAGATACACTGTTCAAGAATATGATAGCCATAGCGGATGTCGGGCATTTGCAGGTCTTCGATATCATCAGCAGTGATTTGGGTTCTTATACCTAAGTCCTCATAAGAAACCAAAGAAATATCTCTGCAGCCAATCAGCTTTGCCAGTTCCATGGCTTCTTTAGATGCAATGTGGGAGTTAAGCAGTTTTCCATAGAAGTACCCGCTTTCAAGTGTCGTAATAAACACATCTTCCGTGTGGTATTCGCCATCTTCTGTAAGCAAGGGGACCCGATTCTTATTTTGCAGGAGGACTCCAAGGGAAGCATTAAATTGACTGCGACTGCACTTCAACTCAGAAATTAGCTGCCGGTATTTTTCTGCGTTAGTAGCTGTTGATGTGAGGATGCCTTCCAACTTATCGTCGTAAAGAGATTTTTTGTATCTGCTATCAATAACCACAATATCAACGCCAAGAATTCGCTCCAGCGTGTTTTTGGGCAAGATCTTCGTATTTAAGATGCCGTATTCCGGTGTCGATACAGCCGCAGTTTCATCAACAAATATACTCATCTCATTGAAGGAAACATAGGAAATCTCTTGCGGTGAATATTTACCTTTTATCGGGATAATTTTTGTGCTCCTAAGCTGCTGTGAATATGGCCGAAGTTCAGGTGTTTCCGCAAGGTAGCGATACAGCGCTGTACGGTATTTGTCATCCTCAATATGCAGATGTGCCCGTTCGCAGAGAATTCTGGCAATTTCAGAAGTATCAACCTGTTTGCACCCCAGATTGCGAAGCTTGTTTTCGTTCTCTTCGTTTTTGGGATCATCGATAATGCTGCGTTTTGTCTTCTCATTGAGCTGTGATTTATCCAACATGAGATGAACAATGCGAGGATATCTATATGCCAGATCACTTGGTGCAGCAAAGTATTGATCGTCATATGTTGGAATAAATTGACACATCTTCAAATCATCCAGTATGCTGCTGTTATCAAGCCAACTGTCCTCGTCATTTTTGAATAGTGAAAACTTAATCTGGGAGCCATACTGTTGAGCTTGGAATCGGACGAATTGCAGCACATTTATACGTGATTTTCGAGCGATCTTTTTGAGAACGTCAGTATAAGCAATATACATCTCTTGCTTCAGCTTGATATTCCAAGCATTTTGCAGCACATTATCTCTGGATGCCGTAAGCTCAAATGGCACATCTATCGCCATGGGGACACCAAGCTCAATCGCAGTTGGCAGCCCGCAATAGAGATAGTAATGAAATTTGGCAATCTGCCTCTCCGAAACATAGAAAATAATTTCCTGATTTTCATGGATTGCCTTTGTCACATTAGCTCGTTCCACTAGTGCATCCACATCATCCACAACAAATGTGTGCTTATAGATATCAAAAATGTATTCTTGGTTTCCAATGCGAATCATGCGCTTGCCATCCGCATCTTCAATGTTGATTCTTATGCCGTTGATGTCAATGTCCTTCAGCTTTCTAAGGCAGAGACACAATGCTAAAACGGTATCAGTCGCAAAGGTTGTGGACAGCCGTTTCCTTAAGCTAAACACCATTTTTGTGCCGGTGAGGTCGGCGTCAAAAGGTGCAATCTTATCTGGGATAGTGGGTGTTTCCGCTTTCAGACGAAAATGAAACTCGTTACTATATATATCCACGCTGTCTGCTACAGCAAAGACGGTTTTGAAGCCGATGCCCTTTTCACCAATTTCAAAAGAGCCTGTTCGCAGCTGCTTCTTAGTTGATTCACCGATAGCAGTAATGGAGCGAACGTTTTTCTTTTGAAATCCGCACTCGTTGTAGGAAGTCGTGATGATATTTCCATCAACAGTAAGATTGAATGCCGGACATACACCTTCTGGGTATTGGCAATCATCAGCGTTTTGAATCAACTCTCGTATGAATCTTTGCGGATCCGAGTTCAGTTCCCGAATCACCTTGATATAGCTGTCATAATGCTTTTTCCCGAAGGCTGTTTTAATTGAAGAACGAACTTCACGAAGCAACTTCATAAATTCTGGAACAGACAGAGAGTCCTCTGCTTCATTCAATTTAATGGAAGCAGATCGCATTTTCATATTTGCAGCGAAGTAATCGTCCTTTTCCACATCATGACAAAATTGCGCAAAAGCATTTAAGGTATCATGACTCGATAATACTAAAACATTCTTTCCGACGAAATAAGGCGCTTTCTTATCAAGTTCCGCGGTTATGTAAGTATATTTTCTAAGATACAGATACCGTGCGACCACCTCATCCAAGAACGATTCATCGATAGGTTCGTCTGGCGAGATAATAAAGTGAACATCCTTGATATCCTTGGAATTGGTTACATCAAATTCCAGTGCTCTGTTCCCCTTAATTCGGAGGATGGCACTTTCATTAAACGCTTTAATACATCTGGGATGCCTAGAAAGCTCACAAAGCAGATCAACAGAAAGCTGCTTTTTGGGAAGGCGATTGACCAATTCAGTGTAGGAAATATCTGAAGAGTCCAAGATATCAAGTGCTTCCTGTACGTGTATTTTCATCTGCATCGCTCGTGTGAACAATTGATAAAGTGCATCCCTCATCACTTCAATCCCGTACAACAAAACATTGCACTTTCCGGGAGCAACAAACAGTTCCTTATCGCAATTCAGCAACAAATACAACGATATCGGATCGGTGATGTTTTCATCAGGATGGAAACTGAATACTTCTGCGGCACTCCTAAAGTGATTCTCCTCTGTGTATAGAATCTTATCCCGTAGGAAAGCCGCGCCTAAATAGACATCTGACTTAAGGCAAGCAAGCTTATCGTTGCCTCTATCAACTGCGAAAAAACACTTCCTTGCATGAGGAACATATGTCAGGATTTCGTTCTTAACCAGGCGGGCATAATCGATATAGATAGAATGAAGCATCTGCGCAAAAGTATCTCTGCTATGCCGAAACCATGCGTTCTCACCCTGATCATCGACATTTTCTCTGGAGCTATCCAGTTTGAATGGAATATGACACGACACCGGCGCGGTTGTCCGCACCTGCGTAGGAAGGAACGAATACAGTGCGCCGCAGTCAACCTCCGAAACATATTCGGGATTGGGGATAACCGCCTGTAACCGCATCTGTTTCTTCTGGAATGCAGTTTTAGAATCATAGCGTGAGACACACATCTCTCGGTTATACTCTATTGGCATTGTATACCGGGTACAAACTATCATCGTCTTTTGTTGACTCATGTACCGATGTCGTGCGCTCAAAGATGACGAAATTACAACGCCATCTTCACGGTCGAGCCCTTCCGGTGTCCTCGTTTTTTTCAATCCCTTAGAAACAGAAAACTCCAGTGAATCAAAACTGTCAAAGTACATTCTGATTTTCGTCAGCTTGTTAAGGAAAAGAATTGGATTTTTGTTAAACAAGGCGGTTGTCGTGCAGTATTCTGTAACAAGCTTATCATAAATCTTACGACAAATTGCGCCACGCTCTCTCGCAAGTGCCTTATCGTCACGATTAGCCGGGTTTCTGGTTTTCATAAACAGAGTAAGCTTCGTTCCGGATACACCGCTAAAACCGTCATACCGTTCCTCGGGCACAGTAAAATTATTCTCGTACAGCATGAAAGAAAACATGCCGCTTTGAACCAGAACCTTATCGGCAACGCCAAATACTGACTTAAAACCGATTCCTTTTTCGCCAATTTCAATTCGATCAGGAGATATATTCTTTGCAGCCTCTGCAATACCGGTAATTGAGAATACATTTTCAGGGCTAAAGCCAACCTCATTATATTCCAGCGTGATTGTTCCATAGTTAAAGTCAAAATGGATGCTCAACTCGCAATCTTCCGGATTATTATAGTCACAGTCATCTACATTCTGAATCAATTCAAAGAGAAACCGCAATTCATTTGTATAAAGTCCGTCCGCTCCAACAGATAGAAGCGACGCCAGAGTTGAGTTGAAATTTTCTCCGTTTAGCGAAGCTGTCTGGACAATCGCTTCTCGGAACTTTCGAAGCAAAGAAATGTATTCGCGGTGCTCATCGAGCGTTCCAAGGTCGCTCCTCTGAACAGATTTAAGGACAGTGCGCAGCTCAGGCAACTTGTTTTTATCCAAAGTTGTCCGTTCCTTGTCCAGATAAAATTCATTTGTTATCTGTTGAAAGCCCACAGCAAGGCTCCTTTCTATTCAATACGAATTACACCATTAGCAATAAGGGTAGTATGAATGTCTGATTGGGCAATCTGCTGCTTAATACTTGCAACTTTCGCTTCATATCTCTCCGTTGCATTCTCCAATTCACTCTGTTTCATCCGAATGATATTTTCATCATATGCTTCTTTAATTTGATCTTCAAGTCCACGCTTTCTGTGTTTGAAATTGCTTTCCAAGCTTCCTAATTTATAGGACGCTGACAGATTTGCATCTTCTATACATTCTTGGCGTTCCTTATTCCACATCGAGATATGTTTTGCCTCCAGTGCTTTCCACCTTGTCGTGAAATCATCTTTCACCGGAAAACCGGCAGAACCACTTGTAAGTATCTCAATAATTTCATTAGAGACATCATCGTTTTCGGAAATAGCCACCAGCCTAAACCTAGAGCGTACGCCTACATAGTTCCAAGCATAAACCGCAAATGCGTATTCGCCTGCGGGGATGGAATCTGAGGCGTAGCTAAGACTTACGTACGCAGGTGCGTTTACTGCAAAAAACATTGCGGCCTGCTTCACCAGGGGATGTATCGCTGTGATAAAAAATGTATTATTATCTTTGGAAGCGCTTTCCTGATTAAAGGTTATTGCATGAACCGGAACAGTACCTTTCAGATACATATCCCACTTTTTCCTCACGGCATTGGGGGTTCCGGTAAGCTTTTTGAAATCGTCACGCAATGTGTTACGAGCAGCAACAGACAATCTTAATGTCTTGACCTCGGAATCTCCCAGAATATAATTACCAACTCCAAGTCGCTCATTCAAATACATATTTACCAAGGACTGCAAACTATTTTTTACAAAGGCATAATGCCAAGTGAAACAGGCTTTAGATTTTCCAGTGGATTGTAACGCTCTCACTGGTTGCATCAATGTGGGATATGAGAATATCAACCACCTTGCGCTTATCGTCAAAACTCACGGACTCCCAATCGTTGAGGTAATTCGTGATACAGTCAATTTGCGTGTCCGAAACGGAATTAGCGGTGAGATCGGCCACCAGCTTTAACTGCTTTTGCCGTTCTGCGTCCAGCTCCTCGATCCTATTGTTTGCGTATTGCAGGAGCAGCGGGTTTGCCCCGGACAAAGTGTCCAGAAGTTTCTCAATCTCGCTTTCCGTCTTTGCCAGGGCAACACGGGCGGCGGTCAGTTTGGGGTTATAGCCCGGTTCCTTGCCGCCTTTCAGCGTGTGATACTTCCGCATTTTCTCCACCATCTCGCCATACACAAAGGACTCCATGCTTTGCGCCGTCAGCGTACCGGCACCCTCGCAGCTCCCGTTATCGGCCCGCTGCTTGCACCGCAGGTAAGTAACGCCGTTTTGGGCTCTCAAGCCCACCAGAGCATAGCCGCAGCGTCCGCACTTGATTTTCCCGGCCAGCCAGGTATTGTGGCATTTGCGGCCATTCTGGAATGAGGTGTTTTGTGACAGCTTACGCTGGACGGTCAGCCAAAGGCTGGAGGGGATGCGCCCCTGGTGGGGAGCGATTACAAGGATTTGTTCTTCACCCTCCCGGCCCTGGTAGAGATAGCAGCTATTGTCCCCCGTGAACATTTCCGGGGGGCTTTCGATTTTTACGCCCTGGGCTTTGAAGTATTCGTAGATGTCCATATCGGCCTGGACATAGACCGGGTTTCTCAGCAGTTTCGAGATAAAGGCCCGTTGCAGGGCTTTTCCATAGACATCAATGGAGTTTTTGACAAAGTACCGGGTTATATCGCCGTAGGAGCTGCTCGGCTCCGCATACATCTGGTACATCAGCTCGGCAAAATCCATTTCCGCATTTTCCACCAGCTTCTTTGTCTTGATCCCGTCCATGACGATGGGCTCAGTATCAAAACCGTATGGCGTCCGGCCCCGCATATAGTAGCCTTTGGTACACCGGGAATAAAAAGCGTCCTGCACGCGCATTTGGATGCTTTCCCGTTCCAGCTGGGCAAACACGATACAGATATTGAGCATCGCCCTGCCCATTGGGGTAGAGGTATCAAATTTTTCCGTACAGGACACAAACTCCACATTGTACTGCTTGAACAGCTCCATGAGCTTTGCAAAGTCCACAATGGAGCGGCTGATCCGATCCAGCTTGTAGACGATCACCCGCTTGATGAGCCCCAGCTTGATGTCCTGCAAAAGCCGCTGGAAGTCCGGGCGTTCAATATTCTTGCCGGAGTAACCTTTATCCTTGTACTCCCGGCCCTCACCGCCTTTCAATTCGTAACGGCAAAATTCAAACTGACTTTCAATGCTGATACTGTCCTTTTTGTCAATCGACTGCCGCCCATAAATCGCGTCAATTCTGTTATCCATAATTAGCTCCCTTTCCATAAATGGGAGCCAACCTACAACTATATTATACCTCTAATGCCCCCATGCAACAAGGATGACTCCGGCCTACCCCCTCTGTCCGGCGTACTTTACAAACACATCAAACAGCCGCCGCTCGACCTCACGGCTTCGCTTATCCCGCTCCTGCGGCGGGTAAATGGGGGTAACATTCTTGACGGTGATCGTCCGATCCCCAAGAACGGCAGTTTTGATCTCGCTTTCGTATTTGACCTGTGCCTGCATAAAATACCTCCCTCTTAAAACGGTATGGATAAAGGAAACGGCCAGCACCCGCATAGGGCGCTGGCCGCTTGACGGTGTGACCTCTGGACACTTTGTCCAGAAGTCAATAGGGGCTCCGCTCGTAGTAAGCCGCAGCCTCCTCCGGGGTGGTGTAGTCAAAAACCTCGTGGAGCTCCAGCATGACCTGTTCAATGTCGGCGGGCTTGAAGCCGCACCGCTCCATCGCAGAGATCACATAGCCCCGGCAGGCCCCCTCGCTCCACGGCTGGGAAAGCAGGGCCGCCAATTCTGGATCGTAGTTCATAGAGCGTTCCCCTTTTTCATAAAGATATAGGGGAGCGCCGCGCTCATTTTCTTGCCCCGTCATAAGACAGCATCCTCGGCGGCGGCGCTCCCCCGCAAAGAGGGCGGCGGCCCGGCACTGTGGCCTGGGGCCCCCGCGTCCTCTTTACGGAGAGGGAAAAAACTTCCTCTCATATACCCAGGACAAAAAAGGGGCAAATGGAGATGGTAATTAGAAATTTTCTCTTAAATATTTTTTCATCCGTTTGATGCCGCTTTCCACGGAACAACGGACGGCGCTTTTATCCACGCCCTCCTCGTGGGCAATCTGGCGGTAGCTCTTGCCGAGGATCAAGTGAGCGTCCACCCGGCGGCCCTGGATTTCCGGCAGGGAGTTGAGGGCGTTCCACAGACGGAAAAACATTTCTTTCCGATCCAGGAGCTCCTGGGGGCTGGGCTCGTGCAGACACGCGGAGTATTCGATCCCGTCATCGCAGTCCAGGGAATAAAACGCCTTGTTCCGGGTAAGCCGCCGCTGATAGGCCGCTTCATTCCTCCGGCTGGCCAGAAGCACCTCGGCCACTTCATCGGGCACCTCCACCAGCTCGTCCACTATGTACCAATAATAAAAATCTTTCATATTGATTGTAGTCATAACTTGTCCTCCATTTTGTTTCGGTGGGTTGGTTGATCGGAAACAAAATGGAGGGCTGGCGGGGAGCGGCACCCAGGGGAGCCGCCCCGTACCCCTGGACACTTTGTCCAGAAGTAAGGCAAGCAAAATGCGCTTGCACAGCACAAGGCCGCACAAGCGCATAAAGCGAGGAATTTATTTATATTAGAACAATTTTCGCAACCAATATCAGAATATCCTTGTCCGGTGCCTGGGTTTTTTTTGACAAATTAAGGGCATGGACAAGGCAAAGAAACACGGCGTACCTCCTTTGCCGCCGTGGGTATAAAAAAGCGGCGGCCTTGAAATGATTAGTTTCAAAACCGCCGTTTGACTTCTGCCCCTATTTGAGGCGCATAACAACACAGCCGCCAATCCAACGGTTTTTTTATATGCCGTTTCCGTTGGCGGCCCCCAAACAACTATTAACCTCAAGAAAAAATACAGAAAAGAGAATATAATACGGTGCCGATGCCAAGTAATATATACACTATTCTCAACCCGAACGAATATTTTGCGTCTGGATTTCTCGTTAAGAATTTTGGTAATTTTATTTTGTTGCAGATAAAACCGAATATCACAAAACCTGCACCAATCACAAGCGTTACATATTGCCAATACTCACTTAAAAACTTTTCTATAAACTCCATCACTTGCCCATCCAATATTTCATGCAATACTCACTCAGCTTTTCATAGTCAAACATATAATTAACGTCCATGAGATAATTTTCCATCATCGCCACGGAACTAATAAGCTGTAAATCTATTTTGCCATCTTCAAGCTGGTCATTCTTTAAGATGAACAGGCTTGTTTTCTTGTCCTGCGTCATTTCGGAATTAGTCTTTTTGCAATAAATAGGTTCATCAATCCAATCCCATTTAGGATCTACGGGAATAAGTACGATTTCAGGAATGTTATTATCGTCTATGCCATAGCCCATAAGCCAGTTGTAATATGTATGAACAGTTTTCGTTAGTTTTTTCTTTGTTGTCATTTTCCAGACAACGGCGGTCTGATAATCTTTCCCTGTCTTTTCCTTAAATACTTCCGCTACCTTTTTCATATTTTCTTCTTGTTTAGCGGTCAGCTTTCCTTGCAGCGGCTTAAAAATGTTTCCAAACAATCCCATGATTTTTCACCTTTCCTTTTTGTTATTGTTGCAGTCGTTTTTGCATTGAAAGTTTATCCTCTTTCCATGCTTCATACAATTCCTCGTTTTCTTCCCACAATTCTCTTAATTCAGAATTATCAGAAAGAATGGCACCAATAGCCGTTACTGCTTTTTGTTTGAGGGGAGAAAAGTCAAAACATTTTTGTGAACTTGTCCACTCAAAATAATCTTCCTCATCACATCTATACACAAAGCTGTTTATTACGCTGTCAATAACGGCCGCTGATACTAAAGCGTAATGAGCTTCATCATAGCCGATATATTCAGCCTGTATAACCTCATCAAAATATCGTTCCATATCAGCAATTATGTCTAATGAATTTTTAAGGTCAGTCAAAGCGTCATACGCAGTATCATCATCAAAAACACCATAATTCCATGCGCCCATATATCATCCTCCTTTATCTACCGGGCCACTTCTGGACAAAGTGTCCAGAAGTCCGCACCTAAACAAGCAACGTAGCGATACTACACACGATCAACACGCATCCTCCGCGCCAAAGATGAAGCGGCAAGTTCCTCTTTATTTTTCCTGTTCTTGCTCTAATCGCTGAAAGAGTATATCAAGATAATTTCTTTTATCCAATTAGTACCACACGTCCACGCTCTGGGAAATAAATATTCAACCCCATCTTCCAAAGTTCAAAATAAGGACGGAAAGGATTTTCCCGTTTCGTATCATACATAGGCCACTGGAGATAATCGGACAATAGATAATCGCAGTTGATATGGTACAATGCCTCAGTCATTAACTCAATATCCTCATAGCCCTCCTTGTACAGCATATCGCTACACCAATCTATCAAATCAGTTTCTATTTCTGTACTTTCTCCATTTATTTGTTGCTGATAGGCTTCTTCTCTGAAAGTCTGGGCAGCTTGTCCGAATAAAATTTCTATTTTGGCGTTCTCGTCCAATGGAGCAGCTTCCTTGAACTCCTCCACGAAAATACGATTTATATTTCTAATATAGGCTTGTACTGCATTTTCAGCGTTCTGTCTATTATCTTCTGAAAATCGAGTAAAGAAATACCCTGCATAGCTGGTTTGTTCGTCTGGCAGTTCAACCTTTGCTGTATCTTTGCTGATTTCATCAATTTCCAAAAGTTCTTGTAACATATTTAATCCAGTTTGCCCATAGAGAGCAAAAATAGGGCGCAGATGTTCGATATTTCCACCGCGCAACTCCTGAAACAGAAAAGGCGGTACAGCTTCTTCCTCCAAATCGTAATCATGTTCTTCAAAGATTTCCATTAGTAATGGGTCTTGTTGAATAATCTCTGCCCAACGATTGGGAAGATATTTTTTACATTCATCTATTGTCATTAAAAATTTCTCCTCCTTTTCCTGCATATAGGGTGTTCTTATAGTACATCTTCATGCCAGATTTGACGAAGCGTAATTCCTTTTTCAAAGGTTTCCTCTGTGCCATCTTCAAAATGGACTTCAACCCGAATAGCTTCTTCATTCTCGTCATTTTCCGATTGATTAACCCAGTCAACCCATTCGATTATTGGAGATAGTTCATCATTGTCCCTAACAATTCGATACCCTTCTCCCAGATTTTCAGATAAAACATCTTCAATTTTATCAAGCTGCATTGTCATTAACTCCTTTCCGTTTCATCATCTTCAATTTCAATCCATTCCCCGGTTTCGTCTTTCTCCATACACGTGCCATAAGGCAAGGACAACAGGGGCACTACGGTTGGGTCAATGCGGCAAATGTCTCGAATATCGTAAAAGCCGCCGTTTTCGTCATCTTCAATTTCATCGTCATCATCGGAAAAGAACCCCCAGCCGGTGTCCCAGCCCCATTCCTCACGCTCCGGCGCTACCCGTTCTGCCACCTTGATTTTATAACCCTCTTGAGCGATACGGTTAGTTGCAAAACAGTACAAGGGGCCTGCCCAATCGGGAATGATAGGCGGCTTTCCGTCGGCGGCACGTGCAACACGCAGTTCAGGATCATCTTCAAATTCTGCTTCCAAAAATTCTTTTAACCGCTTATCCAAAATTGCACTTATCGCCTGGTAGCTTTCCTCGGTATAAGGCAAAAGCAAATATGCGGCTTCTTCCTCCTCAATGCTATTCCATGTATGATCTTTCAAAACAGCCAGAGCACAGTCGCGGTAGTCCCAGAGATAGACATAAGGATTTGAGCGATTGTCCTGGGCATACCATTGAGCAAAGCCAGAACCTACCCGATCAAAAAATTGTGTGGACAACTTTCCGTCCAGCTTGTCCCGGATAAACACACGCAAGTCGGGGCCATTCCCCGCCTTAACTGCTTCTACCACATTTCGGTACTGGGTAAGAAATGGATTACTCATTTGCCCTCGTTCCATAGCCCAACGCAGATAAACGGCCATAGAGTTGTAAGCGGCCAGTTCATCAACAGGCAAATGCAAATCCCGGATACGTTTTAGATGACTTTCCGCATTATCCATTTCCGCTAAATCATAGCCAATCGTATCTTCATCTGTAATTGCATTAAGGCGCGTGGGGTTAATGACCTCCAAGATTTCGTCCGGGCATTTATCTATAAGTTCATCTACACTATTTTCTAACTTAAACTCCATTTCTTCCTTGTAGAGAGGGATAAGCTGATAAAAATTCACTTCGTCCCCGTCGGGGAGAGTGCAGAAGGATGAAGGTTCACCAAACACACCGGGGTTTAATAACATAGCCCCGCACAATTTTGTGCTTTCCGCAAATGGCTCACCGGAACTTATGGTATGTCCCCAGCCAAGCCAAGTATTTCTATCTCTAATAGGCAGGCGGGCAACCCACTTCAAAACATCAATAGGCCAATACCATTTTTCCTCTTGCCAATCTTTCTCCGACAATTTCCAATCCGGGGGAAGATTGATTAAAAGCTCTGCCCGTTCCAATTTTTTCTCTGTTAGTTCCTCTGGCACGTTCATTCTATGAGCGCCCATTCCAAATGTAACAAGGGTATAATAGTTATGATCTTTTCGCGGTGGAATAACGCAGATGTCCAAATGAATACCTGTGGAAACACTTTCGTGAAATACGTAATCATAATGACCGAAATATTTTTCAATGTGTTTCTCTACCGCATCCCAATCGGCCTCGTCATACATTTCGACTGGTTCTTCCGAAAGATACCCCTCACAATCGCTCACCAATTTCTGCGCTTCTGGATTGTCCGGCTCTAATTCCAGCCACCGCTTTCCATATTCAAGAGCAACAGCCGCCGTATCATCTGCCATGAGGTGAGCATATCCCATGCGAGCGTTCCAGTACGGGTCATTTTCTCCCTGTTTCCATACAGTTTCCAAAATGTCAATGGAGTGTTGGATAAGTTCCTTATCTACTTCATCATCATCTCCATGCGCCTTGTAATCTCCCAATACTGCCAAATTGCTATAAGCCCGGCCAAGCAATACGGTCAATTTATATCCACGCTCTTTTTCCGGGATAGCTTCAATGGCTTCAATACACCGGGAAAATTCATCGTTTTTATTCCACTGTTCAAGTTGTTCCAGCAAATTGTCCATACCATAATCCTCCTCCAGTTGACGTTTTCAAAACAAAAAAGCGTTTCTATCCGCGCAGAAAACTGCCTTGATAGAAACGCTTATATATACCAATATTATTGGGGGCATGACAAAAGCCCGATGCTACATAGTTATAGCACCGCTCCGCTTGCTTGCTTGCTTGCTTGCTTGCTTGCTTGCTTGCTTGCTTGCTTGCTTGCTTTAGGATGGCAGAAGTCATGTTGCTTGTCAACCCCTTTTTGAAAAGTTATTTATAGACATTATAGCAGAACATTTGAAGTATGGCAATATTCTTTTTGGAATGTTCGCCCCCTGCACTATCCGCTCCAAAGCGCCTGTTTTTCGGGTTTGCACGAAACGGCAAGCAGGGCAGGTGTGCCCACACCTGCTATTTTTGCTTGGCCGGGGGCCCGCAAAAATGCTTGTTGGGGAGCTCCCCAAACCCGCCGGACTTCTGGACAAATTGTCCAGAAGTCCTTGTTGTCTGCGGCCCCGGCGCTACCGCTCCTGGGCCTTATCTTCCCGCCCGTCTGGATAGCCGCGCAGGAAGTCTATGTTGCCCTTGACCGCCACGGCCTCCCGCATATCCGCCTGGGCCTTGCGGTACTCGGCATAGAGGGTCTTTTTCTTTTCAGAGAGCTCCCGCCGCCGCTTTTTCAGCGCGTCCATCTTTGGGAGCTTTGCCCCATCCAAAAGCTCACTCATGGCGGCCTTTGCCGCCCGGTAGTCAGAAAGCTCCGCCTCGTGCTGGGCCAGATATTTTTTAGAATACCGGGCCGCCTTGTAGCCGTCGAACACGGGCCTTGTCTTTGCGTACTGCACCACCGCCCCCATGAGCTGGGAAGTATGGGAGAGGGCGGCCTCGGTGTCCCGCAGCTCCCCGGCCAGGGCGTGAAAGCGATCCACCGCCGCCTCGGTGCTGGACGCAAGCGCCTCGTAATCGGAAAGCCCATGCTCCCGGAGATACAGGAGTGCGGCGGCCATCTGTTTGAGGTTATAAACTTTGGCCCACCGCTCGTAGGCCGGGCCTTTGCCCTGGGCCAGACGGTTTTGAATGTCGATGATGAGATTGACGCGCCGGGGCGGGGGCGGGCCCTCCTTTGGCAGCTCCGGGATCGGGCGCTCCCCGGCGATCACCGCCCGGATGTCCTCCGGGTCAAAGCCGGGGCCCAGAGTGGACGAGCGCAGGCGGGTAGGCTTATCCTGCCCAGGGGCCAGGAATGAGATCACCCCGCCCCGGCCACGCTTCACCGCAAAGCCGGACTCCTCCATGAGCCGCAGGAACGCCGCAAAGTCGGCAGGCTGTTTCCCCAGGGCCTCCACGATAGCCAGCTGCACCCGCTGTTGGGCAGAGAGCGGACGTTCCCCAATCCATTGGCCGTAGTGGAGAAAGCGGCCCTTGCTGTGGAGCTTTGGGTTTTGGATCACAGACAGGTCATGCTCCAGGCATACCCGGTCAGAGAGCCGCCGCAAGGCTGCCGCCGATCTGAAAAAATCCCGGAATTTCCCGGTATAGTCCAGGGTGGTGGAATTGTAGTAAATGTGATTATGGATGTGCTGGCGGTCTGTATGGGTGGCAACGAAAAAGGCGTGCTTCCCCTTTGTCCAGCGCATAGCCGTTTCATAGCCCACCCGGTTTGCCTCCTCCGGGGTGATCTCTCCAGGACGGAAGGACTGCCGGATCTGATAGCACAGCACATCCGCATCCCGCCGCTGCTCCCGGCCTGTGACGGCCTTGTACTTTGCCTTTGCCAGCAGGAACTCGGCGTCAGCTGTGCGGTGGTCGCACTCATAGGCGGAAATGAGCTCCCCGCCCTGGGTTTTCTCCGGGTTTTGGCCGTAGTCGAAACGGTCTTTCAGCGATTGGGCGACAGTTTCCCCCTTGCTGATATGGTGGGTGATCAAGCGCGTTGTGGCCATAGGCTCACCTCCTCCAGATAGACGAAAAGCGGGCG
>OHJG01000342.1_pt1 | contig 25741 bp, 18 predicted proteins | sample 1568481 | NCBI WGS metagenome assembly OHJG01 (sample SAMEA3879505, study PRJEB24766) | human gut metagenome | biome: human-associated habitat; feature: feces | place: USA | collected 1985/1987
GCTTATATTTGTCGTCCGTTCGTCACCAACTAATATTCAATTAAACAACAATATAGAATATATTTATATGGAAACAATCTTTTAATAAATATGAAACAGAATTTTAATAAATGGTACTAATTTACTATGTTATCCTATGTACTTTTTTGTGTAATATTGCTAATATTAGCAAGTAAGACATTATATGCTAAAGCATATTGCACAAACATATGCATGAGGAGGTAAAACATGAAAGCTAACATTAGCAAGGGTGCCCGCAAAGGATGGGCATGGATACTTGCAGCATTGATGGTTGTAAGTGTCATTATTCCAACTACAATATCTACCGCAAAGGCAGAGGTTGGAACAGTACAGTTCAATGGAACAGCGCAGGGCTGGCTTGAATCAGCTTACGCTGAGTGGTCTATTGACAAGGAAGCCGATGGATATACAGCATATATCAAAAAGGCTTCACAGTCAGATTCAGCATATGCAAGAATCGACAATGAACTTATAAGAAGGTACAAGAGTTACTACAGGGTAGATGCCATGGGTCTTTCGGCAGGAGACTATGTTATCAGGGTAGTACCAGTAAAGAATGGAAAAGAAGTAACAGCTAAGGCTAAGGTTACAGATGTTCTTAAGGTAAGCTCATATGACAGATCAGGCTTTGCATTTTCTTCTGAATCAAGATACAAGACAGGTTCAGGAGCATATAACGAAGATGGAACACTTAAGAGTGATTCAATCGTTCTTTATGTAACTAATGATAATGCTAAAACTATAACAGCAGGCATTATGGAAGGAAAGGGTAAGAAGGAGTACACAGGACTCCAGACAATTATTGATGCATATACAAAGAGTGCCAGTAAGGGTGTAGAAACAAGGGCACTTGATGTAAGAGTAATAGGATGTCTTACAGATTCGGGTATGGATAAGTTTTCAAGCTCATCTGAGGGTGTGCAGATAAAAGGAGCAAGTGCTTATTCTAATATTAACATGACTTTTGAAGGAGTTGGCGAGGACGCAAGCATAAGCGGCTTCGGTTTCCTTTTAAGAAATGCAGGTAATGTAGAAATGAGAAACCTCTCAATACTTAACTTTATGGATGATGGTATCTCACTAGATACAGCTAACTGCAACGTATGGATACATAACGTAGACCTTTACTATGGCAAGGTTGGTGGGGACGCTGACCAGGCTAAAGGTGATGGATCTATAGATATAAAGGGTAATTCACAGTATATAACAGTTTCATATGTACATTTCTATGATTCAGGTAAATGTTCATTGTGTGGTATGAAGAGCGAGAGTGGTCCTAACTACATTTCTTATCATCATAACTGGTTTGATCATTCAGACTCAAGACATGCCAGAGTAAGAACTATGTCAGTACATATGTATAACAATTATTATGATGGTAACGCAAAGTATGGTGTAGGTTCAACTATGGGTTCTTCTGTATATGTAGAGAACAACTACTTCAGAAACTGCAAGTATCCTATGCTTTCATCTAATCAGGGTTCTGATGCTTTAGGCGAAGGCACATTCTCAGGTGAGAACGGCGGCATCATAAAAGCTTATGGCAACGAAATAGTTGGAGCAACAGGTATCATATATGCTAATGCAGCATCAGTTACAGGTGAAGCTGCCAATGCAGCAACATTCGATGCATATCTGGCTGCTTCTGCAGGTGAAAAGGTACCATCATCATACAAGACAGTAGCTGGTGGCACAACATACGATAACTTTGATACAACTAAGGATCTTGGAGTAAAAGCAGGAAGCCTTGTAGCAGCAAAGGATGTTCCAGCACTTGTTACATCTTCTAAGGGAGCAGGAAGCCTTGGCGGTGGTGTTATTGACTGGAAGTTCAGTGATGAAGACGACACAGCTTATGCTGTAGATAAGGATTTAAAAGCAACTGTTACGAATTATAAAAACACAGAGCTTGTGGCTGTTGGTGGAACTAATGCCAACATAGTAACTCCAGAGCCTTCTACAGATGAAACAACAAAGGCAACAGAAGAGGAAACTAAGACTACAGAAAAGGCTACTACATCTAAGGCAACAGAAAAAGAAACTAAGACTACAGAGAAGGCTACTACATCTAAAGCTACAGAAGCAACAAAGGTAACTGAGAAGGAAACTACAGGTACAGGTTCAGATACTAAAAACAGTTATGATAAGACAAGTCTCTCATATTCAGGTGCATATACAGATTTAAGTACAAAGAAGGATTCAGATTTTAAGAATGCAAATTATGTTTCGTCAGCATCTGATATTCTTACAGCTATAAGCAGTGCTAAGGCAGGAGATGTTATCATAGTTAAGGCTGGAACTTACAAGTTTACAGATACGATAGTTATTAATAATGCCATGAATGGAAAAAGCGGCGCTTATATAGTTGTAAAAGCAGCTGATGGTGCAGAGGTTAAGTTTGATTTCTCAGCACAGACACTTAATGGCGCAAACAGAGGTGTTGTTGTAGATGGAGATTACTGGTATTTTGAGGGAATCAACTTCTATGGAGCTGGTGATAACGGCGTGTTACTTGCTGGTAACAACAACATATTTGAAAAATGTGTATTCGAAGCAAACAGAGATTCAGGACTTCAGATATCAAGATATGACACAACAGCAGCAACTAAAGATTTATGGCCATCAAACAACCTTATAATCAACTGTACAGCATTTGATAACTGTGATTATCCAGACCAGGGTGGTACAGGTGAAAATGCAGATGGTTTTGCAGCAAAGCTTACATGCGGCGAAGGCAATGTATTTGATGGATGTATATCATATTGCAACTCTGATGATGGATGGGATCTTTTCGCTAAGTCAGCTACAGGTCCTATCGGTGTGATAACTATAAGAAACTGTGTTTCATTCGGCAATGGAACATTATCTAACGGAGTTCATTATGCTAACGGAGATATGAATGGCTTTAAGCTCGGTGGTTCAGGTGTAGGTACACCTCATGTTGTACTTAACTGTCTCTCGTTTAACAATGGGGCAACAGGATTCACTGACAACAACAATCCATCAGGTCTTACAATCATGAATGCCACAGCATGGGGCAATGGTAAGTCAGCAAAGAAGGGCAACTTCTTATGCTACAGAGCATCAAATAAGGCAGTGTACGTAGGTCTTGTTTCAGCAAATGCCATAGACTCAGATAAATTTACAGGTAATATGAGTGATTCTATATACTATAATACAGGTAAGTATTACAGATTATCAGGATTATTACCAACACCAGTTGTTAGTGGCGACAAGAAGGGTACAGTAGTTGATAATCCATCTAAAGTATCAGGAATGTTTAAAAATGCTGTTGATTTTATCAATCTTAATGGTAATGTAGACAAGCAGTTAAGAAATTCTGATGGAACTATTAATATGAAGGGACTTTACGAAACACAGGGAAGTTATTCAACACTTGGAGCACATTTTGGTGTAGCTAATCAGGTTATAAGTGTTACAGGCAAGACATCTGGTGAAGTAAAGCCAACAGAGAAAACAACAAAAGCAACAGAAAAAACAACAGAAACAACAAAGCCAACAGAAAAAACAACAGAAACAACAAAGGCAACAGAGAAAACAACAGAAGCAACAAAGGCAACAGAAAAAACAACAGAAGCAACTAAAGCTACAGAATCAAAGACAGATTCGACTGTAAGCGGTACCAAGCTTGTTCTAAATGCTAATGATGTAAATACAGGAAAGTTAAAATCAACACTTACTGTTGATGGCTTTAAGATTGTTGCCGGAAGCAAAGCAACGGTTACAGTAGATAAGAGCAGCAAGGAATATAAAGGAATAGACTTTACAAGAAGAATCAAGCTTTCTGGTAAAGGCAGTACAAGTGGAAGAGCTATTGCGTTTAAAACAGCTGGAGAAGCTAAGGTGAAGGTATATGCAACAAGCTCAAGCACAGATGAATCAAGACTTATTAAGATAGTTGATAAGAATGGAAAGGATATTACATCTACATCAAAGATTCCAGGAAATTCACTTAAGTCAGTTTCATTCAGAGTGCCAGTTGCAGGTGAATATTATCTTATATCCGAGAATGGCGGAGTTAATATTTACTATGTTGAAGTATCTAATGGAGTTGCATACTAAGTAAGCGTTAAAAAATCTTATCATGCAGGTTAAGAAAGACTTTTTGTCTTATGACGTTTACATCATATCAGTTATAAAATATAAGCGGATGTTTGTTATTCAGACATCCGCTTTTTTGGTAAAATAATAGTATGAACAATAGGTAAAAAATAAAATAGGATATGAATAACAGTATTGAAAATAATAGTATGAAATAATAGGTTGATAAAGCAGCAGATTGCAAATATAATAAATATGAATAAGATATTTTTGGTGTAAGAAATATAAGTATATGGCCAAGTATATTCAGAAATGTATCCATAAGTATAACTAGAAATATATTTTATAGAAAAAGAGGAAAGAGAACATCATGAAGATAAAGACCGTTGCTATATTAGGAGCAGGAGCTGTAGGTTCATATGTTATATGGGGACTTGCAGGCTTAAAGGATGTAAGGCTGGGGCTAATAGCACAGGGAGAACGTCAAGAAAGGCTGAGAAAAGAAGGTTGTCTTATAAACGATGAAGTATACAGACCAGAGGTGTGGACACCCGAAGAAGCGCATAATACAGGCGTTGACCTTTTGATAGTTTCGTTAAAGTATGGAGCTTTAAAAGGAGCACTTGACAACATTGCTACAGCTATTGGAGAAAACACTATAGTTATGAGTCTTATGAATGGTGTTGACAGTGAAGATATCATTGCAGACAGGATAGGCATGTCACATATTGTATATTCACTTATAAAGGTTGCCTCTCATAGAGATGGCAGGGGATATTACTTTAATCCTGATACAACAATAGGAATTATTTTTGGGGAAACAGCAGATAAGGTATCTGCATCAGACAAAATATCAGAACAGACACTTGTGAGTGACAGGATAAAGTTGATAGATGAGCTTTTTGCAGCCAGCAGGCTTAACTACAGAGTGACAGAGCATATAAAAGAAGAAATGTGGAGTAAGTTCAGACTTAATGTAAGTAATAATCTTCCACAGGCAGTACTTGGTGCAGGTGTCGGATGTTACAGGGATAGTGAACATATGAAGGCTATAAGCGATGGTTTAAGACATGAGCTTGAAACAATAGCTAAGGCAAAAGGAATAGATTTAAGTGTTATTGATAATTCATCGTCACGTGGAAGTGCAGTGCCGCCAACAGCAAGATACTCTACACTTCAGGATATAGATGCTAAAAGACATACCGAGATAGATATGTTTTCCGGTGCACTTATGCGTATGGGAGAAGAATTTGGAATACCAACGCCTTATAACGAATACACTTATCATATTATTAAGGCGATAGAAGAAAAGAATGATGGTAGGTTTGATTACGATAAGGGAAATGAAGAATTGACATATGCAAGGTGAAATTTGAAAAGAGTTACTACTGATTGAAGAATAGGAACACAAAAAGTACCTTATTAGTGGGGACTTTTAATATAAAATACGAGTGTATTATAAGGAGAAGATAAAAATGGGATTAACAGCAAGCCATATGTTTTTATAAGTTATAAGAGTGATGATTGGAAAACTGTATTAGGGGATATTGTATATAAGTTGGTAAAAGAACATGGATTGAATGTATATTTCGATGGAGATTTTAGTGGACATAATCCATTATGGACAGATCAGTTTCCAGAGAATATGGAGTCGGGTAATTGTCGTGGAGTTGTTGCGTTTATAGATGATGCATATACAAAGAGCTATGTGCAACTATGTGTAGAGAGGTTCTTGGTTATGTTAATGCTTAATGACAATGTGAATGGTGTTGGCGTTACAATAAATGATATAGTCAGCACAATAAAAGATGTATGCGGAGAGGAAGTTGTAAGCGATATTACTGCTAATACAGATAAAGGCTACTCATAATTAATATAATTAAAAATGATTTTTTGATTTTTAAAACTAAGGAGAGTGTATGAAAATGTTGATTTTCATGCACAGAAATGGAGATTAATATGAAGCGAAATAAATACAAAGATTATCTATGGTATACGGCACTTGCAGTATTTATTATATGTGTGATTGAAGGTATATTTTTCTACCATAATGTAGATAATCCGTTTCTTAAAGTAACATTAAACATACAGAATGCAATTAAAGCGTATAAGATAGATCCGGATATAAAGCAGAAAGAAGCTATTGCGTATATGCAGGCAACAGGTGGTGGCATATTAAGTGGAATAATAACATATGTGTATTGTATTGCTGTTATTGTTGCACCATTCTGTACAATAGGTGCATTAACCGTTCTTATCAGAAAACCAGCCAGCTATGTCAGAGGACTGTTTAGCCAGAGAAATAAAAAGCGCGTATTGGTTATTGGTGAAGGAAAATATAAGTTTCCTCTTATAGATGCATTGACTAAAGATTGTCGTGTTACAGTGGTTGAAAGCACCATACTTTCTGATGATAAGAAGCTTAAATATATAAACAAAGGTGTAAAATTTGTGCAGAAGTATCAGGATATGCATATGGAAAGTGTAATAAAAATGCTTGATATGTGTAAATTCAGTGATGTTTTTCTGTGTGATGATAATTCAATAGAAAATATTGAATGTTTAAATGCATTTACAAAGAGCTTTGAAAAAAATATAAATGCATCTGAAAATAAAGAGTATCTGCAGATTCATCTGTGCTGCAATGACAATTCAATGGCAGAACTGATAAGACAGTATTATGATAAAATAGATGCAAGAACTTTTGATCTTGACATAGTAGATGTTAATAAAATGGCTGTCAATAAAATGTATAAAGAACATCCTGTATATACAGCTAATAAGGGTGATGATTATGATGTTCATATAGGAATCATTGGATTTGGTGATTTTGGCCAGAGTGCATTAATACAAGGACTTAATATGTCGGTTTTATCAGCAGAGTCTACTATATGCATAGATGTATTTGATAAGGATATGGAATCAATAATAGGAAGTTTCATGAAGAATTTTTCAGTTGATGTCCTGAAGGGATTGAAATTCATAAAAGAAGATATATATGAAGGTAAAAGTATTGAATATTATGAATTGAAATTTCCATTTGATACAATACCAGATCAATTTGGTATAGATGGAAAGGTATGTTTAAGATTTTTTAATACGGATGCAAGGACATTACAGTTTAACAGTATTTTTAAAAGATGTAATGACGACAAATTATTTACATATCTTATTGTGGCAATGAGTGATACACATTTAATGTCTAATACACTTATTGAATTGAAGCAGCTGTTATACAATAAGGGTGATAGCTGTATTAATATTCCTATAGTTGTCAGGGCTAAGGAAAACAATGATTTTGCTAATATTTATGGTGAGAAGAATCTATTTACAATAAACAAGAATAAAGATATTTTTTCATATGCTTCTATAACTAATCGTGATATTGTAAATGATGCAAAGATATTTAATCATAGATACAATATGTTGTATGAAATAATAAGCAGATATAAAGCAGATAAAAATATTGTTGTGGATGATAAGTTTATGTTATCTGAAGATATAGAGGAACGTCTTAAGAAAGATTCAATAGAGCTTAAAGAGAATAAGAAAATATCAGAAGAAATAGATGAGGTATGGCATAATAAGGGCATATTTGACAGGGAATCAAGTATAGCACAATCATTGCATCAGGATATTAAAAAATGGATTATTTATGAAAAACATGCATATTCTCTTACAGATAACAGAGAAGAGCTTGAAAGAATTGAACACAGAAGATGGAATATTTTCATGATAACACATGGCTTTAAATATGAGAAAGCTGAAAGAAAAGATATGTATGCTAAAACACATCCATGTATTTCAAAATGGGAAGTTTTGAAGGTAGAAAAGCCAGATACATTAGAGTATGACTTTACACCATATTACATATTAAAAGCAGACAGATGATTTAATTGAATATCAGTAAGTAAATTACACCACAACCAGACAAATATAAGATACAGGCAGTCCTGCATACTATGCGAAATGCACTTGAAGTTTGATTGTGATAGTTCTTAGTCTTTCCCTTAGTCAACCAGCTAGCTTCGTACACGGATGTACGAAGCAGCGAAGCCGCGCCATGGACGGCGCGTCTGAGCGGTAGCGTCAGCTGACATAGTTTATATGGAAAGGCTTAGAAATATCCAATCAAAGCTTCTGGCATTGAACATAGTATGCAGGACTGCCTGTATCTTATATTTGTCGTCCGTCCGTCACCAACTAAAATTCAATCAAACTATTGTTTGCAATTGTTATTGTACATTATTGTTATTTGGTGTATTATTGCCATTTATATTTCTGTTATCGTTCATATTTTTTCCGCCATTCATGTTACCTCCACGTCCACCACCATTAAAACCGCCAGGATTGCTGCCAAAGCCGCCGGCATTGGATGCACCCATGGTTCCTGCAGATTGTGTCCAGTTTGTTAATGAAGAACCATCGCAGTAAAGAGTGTATTCAGTGTTTGTTGTAAGAGCAGATGTGCATATCCAGCCATTTGAGTAACTGTTGTTTAATGTAAAGCTTATTATTTCATTACCGCTGGAATCTTTTACTGAGTAGCTTCCTGCGTTAAAGGATACAGAGCTGAATACGTAAGCATTAACTGAATTTACAGGAGTTTCACATATACCGCCTAAAGCTACACATGTTCCACCAGTTATAGTAATATTTCCGTCAACATCAATAGAACCAGATACCTGACCTGATGAACTGCCGCCTTTTACAAGAACCATACCGCCAGACTGGGTGTAGTTGCCGTTAGAATCTATACCATCTGTATCTCCAGAACCGGTTGTTACATCAACGTATCCACCAGTTATATTAATAAGAGGAGTAGATGTGCCATCTCCGGTACATGCATTAATGCCATCATCAGCTGCATATACAAAGCTTTGTCCACCACTGATGTTGATTGTTATAGCCTCAAGACCCTCGTAGGATGTTAAAACATTTATATATCCATCAGTTATATTAAGCTCTTTATCTGCATGTATTCCATCATCACCTGTAGAGATTGTGATAGTTCCACCTGATATAGATATTATACCCTTGCCATCTTCGCCGGTTTCAAGAACACCAGAATCTGAGTTGGCATGAATACCATCATCAGTTGAACTTATGTTAATGGCTGCACCAGATATATTTATCTCGCTCTCGGCTTTGATTCCCTTTGTAGAGTAAGACTTTTTAGATGAATTTCCTGAGCTGTTATTGCCAGGCATACCATTAGCAGCTCTGTTTCCACCGCCGAAGTTACATTTCATGTCACGATTATTGCCTGAATTGCTGCTACTGTTATTCATATCAGGAGGAGTGTCCATGTTACCATTGTTCTGAGTATTGTTCATATCAGGAGGAGTGCCCATGTTACCATTGTTCTGAGCATTGTTCATATCGGGTGGAGTTCCCACGTTTCTGTTATTCTGGTTGTCTGTATTGGCAGTTGTTGTGTATGTCATCATAGTTGCATTGGATGATGATTTAGATGATGAACCTTGATTCTGATTTGATGAACCTGGGTTGCTGGCCGATGAATCCGGAGTGCTGATTGAAGAACCTGGGTTGCTGGCCGAAGAACCAGAGCTGCTGGCTGAAGAACCGGAGTTGTCGGCAGCCACGGCTTCACTATAATCAGAATAAGTATCTGTATATATATTCAGATTTCCATCACCTGAAACATCTACACCATATGCAGCATCTATGCCGTCACAGGCAGCATATATATCAATATTTCCACCAGATATTATTACATTTCCTTTCTGTTTTCCTTTGGTTGAAAGACTGCTGTTTGATGTTTTGATGCCATCGCCTTTTCTGGATATAGCTATTATTTCACCAGATTCTATAGCTACCTCATCGTTTCCTTTTATAGCATTATTTACAGCATTAACCTTGATGGTAACATTTTTAATAGAAATGTCATCTTTGCTCTGGATACCGTTGTTATAGTTGCCAGTTACTGATAATGCTCCTTTTCCAACCAATTTAAGGTCACATGCTGCATAGATGGCAGCATTACCATTTTCACCGGAAGAATTGTCTGAATTGTCGTCAGCTTCAGCTCTTGCATCAACTATACAGTTATAAGTGTTTTCCTCAGATTTGATTTTTACATTATCAGCATTTTTAATATAAATAGGTGAACCGTTAGAACATGTGATGGATGTACCATTCAATACAATGGTGATTTCGGCATTATCGTCAGCATTAACTACAATCTGTCCTTCTGATAAGAGTCCGGTAACGGTATATTCGCCAGCCTGTGTTATGGTATATACGGAATCATTCTGTGTTATTGTAGAACCATCAGTTGATGTAATGCTGAATTCTCCTGTTATTTCAGTTTTGTAGTTATCGGCATCATCTGCGTGAGTTACATTGGTATCCTGGGCAGTAATGCTGGAAGTTACAGTGGTATCAGTATTTTTGCTGTTGGTTGTATAGTTTTGTGAACCACAGCCTGATGTCATAAGACACATTGCAAGAATAACTGCGGCTACGCATGATTTGTTTACTTTTTTTAAATTAATCATATATATTCATCCTTTCATTCATTATTTCTTTAGTTAATATAGATATTGTCGGATAGATATCGTTAATGCATATATCATTAATATCAATATCAATATCAATATCTATGTCAGGTGGATTCTAAAGTCAAAAGTTTTATTATGCAGGCATAAACAATGTTTTGATCTTCTGCTCCTTATATCTTATCTATAGTGTAGGTGGGAATAGTGAAGAAAATATGATGAGAATGAGGATATTTTGTGTCCTGGAGAATGACAAAAGAAAAAGCCGAGGCAGGGTTTTTATTCCTGTATCGGCTTTATTGGCTTTATTGGTGTTACGGAGTGTTTATCAGCGCTTTGATGTCTTCTTCTGGTGTGGTGATAGGTGCTATGCCATATTTTTCCACAAGAAGGTTCAGAATATTAGGAGACAAAAACGCAGGTAGAGAAGGACCAAGACGGATGTTTTTGATACCAAGGTGCAGAAGCGTCAACAAAATGCAGACTGCCTTCTGTTCGTACCATGAAAGAACGAAGGAGAGCGGAAGCTCATTTACAGTACATCCAAATGCATCCGCAAGTGCCAGAGCAACCTGAATCGCCCCGTAAGCATCGTTACACTGCCCCATATCCATCAGTCGTGGCAGACCATTGATTTCTCCAAGATTAAGATCATTGAAACGGAATTTGCCACATGCCAGAGTGAGGATGATACTGTCAGAAGGAGTTTGTTTAACAAAATCTGTGTAATAGTTTCGACCCGGTTTAGCACCATCACATCCGGCAACCAGGAAGAAATGGCTGATTGCACCTGATTTTACAGCATCTACTATAGTATTTGCATGTGACAGTATAGCTGCATGACCGAATCCGGTTGTCACCTTGGTACCTCCATTGATACCTTTTAATGTCTGATTTTCTTTATAGCCACCAAGTTCAAGTGCTTTTTTGATAACTGGCGTAAAATCTTTTTTCTCATCAATATGAACAGCGCCAGGGAAAGCAACCACCTCTGTTGTAAATACTCTGTCAGCATAACTGCTTTTTGGCGGCATCAGACAGTTGGTAGTGTAAAGAATCGGAGCTGGAAGATGATCAAACTCTTTCTGCTGATTCTGCCATGCAGTTCCAAAATTTCCTTTTAAGTGTGGAAATTTTTTCAAGAGTGGATAGGCATGGGCAGGGAGCATTTCACCATGAGTATATATGTTGATTCCTTTTCCTTCTGTCTGTTCAAGTAAAAGCTGCAGATCTTTAAGATCATGACCTGTCACGACAATAAAAGGACCTTTTTCGATGGTAAGTGTAACATCAGTGGGCTCTGGCATTCCATAGCTGTTTGTATTTGCTTTATCAAGAAGTGCCATACACCTAAGGTTGATTTCGCCTACTTTAAGTACCGTAGGAAGCAGTGTTTCTATACTTTCTTCGTAACCAATCTTAAATAATGCTTCGCAGAAGAATCGGTTTACTTCATCATCTTCATAATTCAGAACATTTGCATGGTAAGCATAGGCGGCCATTCCACGAATACCAAAAAGAATAAGAGATTTTAAAGAGCGGATATCTTTATCGGCATTCCATATCTGCTGCATGTCGTATTCGTTTGTTTTACCACATGGCGACTGACATTTGCTGCAGTCAGGAACCAGTCGTTCTTTCTCAGCTCTGACTTTTTGTATCATATCTTCGATTGCTGCATTATCAAAACTTACATTTGTAACTGTTGTAAACAGACCTTCAATTATGATTTGTACGGTTCTTTTAGAAATAGCTGATGCACTGTCTACAGCTCTTGCAAGACCAATCAATGCACCTGTCAGCTCATCCTGTAATTTGGCTGTATCTGCATTTTTTCCACAGACACCTGCATTTCCTGTACAGCCAGTACATCCGGCTGTCTGTTCACACTGAAAACAAAACATTTTTTTATTCATTCCAGTAATCTCCTTATTAATCAATAATTTTTCCATCAATACTTATTGTTACAACCTGCCATGGTATGAATTTTCCACTATTTTGAAGTGCATTTTTTACTGCCATCTCCAGACCACCACAGCATGGAACTTCCATTCTTACGATTGTCACACTTTGAATGTTGTTATTCTGAATAATAGCAGCCAGTTTCTCACTATAATCAACCTGGTCTAATTTCGGACAACCTATTAGTGTTACCTTATTCTGAATAAAATCCTGATGAAATCCAGCATAAGCGTAAGCAGTACAATCGGCGGCTATCAGAAGTTTTGCACCATTAAAATATGGTGCACTGATAGGTGCCAGTTTGATCTGTACCGGCCAGTTCTCAAGTTGTGATATCGAATCTGCACCTGAAAATGGTTTTGCGGTCTCAGGCGTTTTTGTTCGCTGTATCTGCATGATTTTAGATCCTGGACAGCCGGTGTGAGGTGACATTGCATGGTTTTTGGCAGCTATTTTACTCTGTGCTTCTTTTACAGCATCTTCATCATATGCAGGTGCTTCTCTTTCCTCAAATGAAATAGCTCCTGTAGGACATTCTGGGAGGCAATCCCCCAATCCGTCACAAAAATGTTCTCTTACCAGCTCGGCTTTTCCGTCTATAATATCAATGGCACCTTCGTGGCAGGCAGTTGCACATGCACCACATCCGTTACATTTTTCTTTATCAATACGTATAATTTTTCTTATCATTTTACCCTCCATTAATAGAATTTTATTTTTGTTTCTGGTAGAATCATATTATAATAAATACAACTTGTATGTTTGATTTCCAACAGGAGGTGAGATTTTGAAAAAATATTTACCTATTTTAAAAAACAGTCCTTTTTTTAAAGGTCTTACTGATAATGAGATATTATCTGTATTGCACTGTGTAGAGGCAGTAACAGTTTCTAAAGAGAAGGATTCTTATATTTTCAGAGCATCAGATTCTACACAGGTAATGGGATTAGTATTGTCAGGTTGTGTTCTTATTATTCAGGAGGATCTCTGGGGACATCGGAATATTCTGTCTAAATGTCATGCTGGTGATTTTTTTGGAGAACCATATGCGGCAAGCCCTGGTGCTGTTCTGAACATCAGTGTGGTAGCAGATGAGGATTGTGAGATTGTTTTTTTAAATATACAGAAGCTTCTGGTTACTTGTCCAACTGCATGTGGGCATCATCAGAAGCTGATTCGCAACCTGGTCAGTGTACTGGCAAATAAGATACTGATTCTGAATGATAAGATTACACATGTTGGCAAGCGGACAACAAGGGAGAAATTATTGTCATACCTGTCAGCAGAATCTATCAGACATTCGTCCTTGTCCTTTGATATTCCTTTTGACAGGCAGCAGCTGGCAGATTATCTTTGCATTGACCGCGCAGCAATGTCTACTGAGATATCAAAGCTGCAAAAAGAAGGCTTTATAAAAACGCATCGAAATCATTTTGAGGTGCTTTGCAATAATAATACAAATGTATTGAGGTAGAAGAGGGGTTAAAGCGTAAATCGGAGGTGCTGGGAATAAGAAAGAAATATAACAAAGAAATATAACAAAGAGCTGCTAATAAATTTCATAGTAACTTTAAAAAGAATCACCATCAAGCTATAATGACAGCATATGTGAAAGAAAAAGGAGAGAATGAGTTTAATAGACAAGAGGCTTTAGCAGCGATGCGTAGAGCTGGAAGGTGATTTTTAATGGCAAAATATAAGAAAAAATTAGATGATGATATACGTTGCCCACTTGAATATGGATTGGCAATATTTGGTGGAAATTGGAAATCACGCATAATAAGTGTGTTATCTGCAGCCGAAAAGCTTCGATACAGTGAACTTCGAAGAGAAATGTGCAATATTACGGATGCAGTACTTGCCGCAACATTAAAAGACCTGATAGAAGTTAGGATTGTTGAAAGAAAATCCTATGATGAAATTCCACCAAGGGTAGAGTATATGTTGACACAAAAAGGAAAATCTGTTGTGCCTATTTTGCAGAATATTTGCCAATGGTAAGGTGTTTTTTATAAAGATGATGTTGAAAATGAAATGCTGCAATGCCAGAGATGTGATCATAACAGATAGGGGGAAATAGATTATGCTTATATATACAGAAGAAAAAAAGTTTACGAAAGAACAGATTCAAAAGTTATTTCTATCGGTTCATTGGATATCAGGAAATTATCCAGATCGACTGTATAAGGCTCTTATGAATTCCTCAACTGTGCTTACCGTCTGGGATGATGAAAAACTTGTTGGTCTGACAAGAGTATTGGATGATACTGAGATGTTAGCACAGATACATTATGTACTAGAACGTACTGGTATTAATCAGGCAGATATCAGCAAGCTTGAGAATGGAACACGAAATCATTCTGTTAATTTGCTTAAAAGATTAGCGGGTGGTATGGGAATGGCTCTTAAGATTGAGTTTGTAACTAAACAGAAAGCGTGATTATATGACCTCACTGGATTGTTGTCTGGTGAGGTTATTATGTTAAGTAGAAAAACTATGATAAAAGTACTTTTTATCTGCCACGGCACTATTTTCCGAAAACTCTTAAAACCTTGAATTTATCGTATGTTTTGGACTCTAAGGGAACATTTTACTAAGAATTTACTAAAAGTAAGAAATACATAGCATGAATTTAGAAATGAATATGAAACTTAGGATTTTATTAGTTGTGAAAAACAATTAGTAAAGTTCTTTTTATTTTCAAAGAAGGAGGTTCAAAACATGAATAGTACAGCGTTAGGTGCAGAGAACATTATTTTTATCAGCGATGCACATGAGAAATTCTACTACGAGAAATTAAAAGAGGTAAGGTATCAGGATGTGTACCACAAGGCACTTTGCTATTGCATTGGTATTAACAACGATACCAGAAGAAATGCAAATCGCATTTATGATTTTAAGACAGGCTGTGTAAAGACAGAATGTTTACAGGAAGGCTGGCAGACCAGCGGAAGCGTCAAAGTAGTCAGAATGGCGTTTAATCTGTACTGCAACAGTACACCAAGCGTGGATGATTACAAGGACGCAGAGGAACAGCTCAATGAGTGTAGGCAGTATACGGTGGAAGAACTATTCGTATCAGAAGATTACGTCAAGAGAGAAATTGCTGGAGGTGTTATCGTATTTGTTGCGGATAGGTGATTTCAAACAGCATGCCGGAAAGACTATCCTAAATAATGTTTATATGGACCTGCGAGGGAAAAAGCCTGTATTTAAGAGAATCAAGACAGCTATGGAAAGAAATAATATATTTGCAACAATCAGAAGGTATGCCAAAAAGCTTAAGCCGCAGTATAATGGAGATGTATATCTGGAAACGGTCAGATGTTATTTGGATATACCGCAAGAAAATCTGGAAAAGTGCCGATATACATATCAAGGGAACGAAACATATGCCTTTCTGATGTCAGATAAATATATCATGGCACTATATACGCATTGTCTGGTGACAAGAAAAGAAGTTGCTGTACAAGGAGTGCAGATCGATGGTTCTACAGAGAAATAGTATGGAATGGTAAAGCTGAAGAAAGTGGGGAATGTTTTGTTTCAGGCGTTATTGCTTGATAATATAAAAGTTGATGGTAACAAAATATATACAGAACTGTATGCAATTTATCATTATACTAAATGATGTGCAGGGTGTGATGTTTCAGAAGTACAAATTTTGAAGAGGAAGATGGATATGGAATTTTACTAGGATAGAATATCAAAACTGCTAAAAGAATTAAGAGAAACGCTTGCTTGTAATTTTGATAACGAACAAATTGAAAGACTGAATGCTTCACTACAGCAATTTAGTTCAGCTTTAAAAAATGTAACAGAAAACATATCTCTTCAATTTCTTAATGAAGATATGAAAAATTTCATTGCTGAAACTAAAGAAAGTGAGAAGTTATCACAAACGGAATTTGAAGAAAAATATTCATACGAAATGGAAGTATGTAAGAAACTGGGACGAACTGGTTGTGTTGTTTCAGAACATTCCAATCCCAGAGAAATTAAGGAATGGTATGATTTTTTATCTAGTCAAGAAGATAACAAAATCCTTTCTTATTTTGAGGGAGATAATGGATGTATTTTAAAAAATATTTTTCATAGCTTGGAACATAAATATTGTGAAGAGCCAAATCAAAGATACTTTTCTAAAGCAAAATATTACTTTGAACATGAGGATTACATGACATCAGCAATGTATTTAGTGGCAGTAATAGAAGCAAGAACAAATGAGTTAATGAATTACCCCAAAGGGATTCGGTATAAACAAAAGTATTCAATGGAAGGATTCGAAGATCATTTACAGACAGAGTTTTGTAGGACAGATTCTTTTTTTACTAAGAGATTTTTATTCTTGGATATGTATCCTTCTATTATTGAATTTTTGAATAGACTGTTTGTAGATGGTGAATATTCGTTTGAAAATGGAGTAGAACCGCCCTATATTAATCGAAATTGGCTTTTGCATGGAAAGAGTTGTAGAGTGATTGAACGCTATGAGTGTATACAGTTGTTTAATGCATTAAGTGTTATAGAGTTTGTTTTTTCAATTAGCAATAGGTTAAATGAAATAGATGAATAAATATATCGTGTTAAGGTAGTTTTGCAAAAGGAGAAAAGGATATGGCATATTTAGACTATAAAATAGAAAATTCTGAACCGATAGGGAGCGGAGGAAATGCAAATGTTTATTTGGCAAAGAATGTAAAAACAGGGAGTATGGTAGCACTTAAGGAATTAAAGACTGGAGGAAGATTTTTTGAAGAAAAAAAAGACAGGTTTTGTATAGAAACACGATTAGTACAAAAAATACAGGATTCAGTTAAAGGAATAATTCCAATTTTTGATGCTGGACTGCCAGATGAAAATAATAAAAAGAAGTATTGGTATGCAATGCCAATTGCAGAGCCGATAGCAAAAAAGTTTTCAGGACAGGAATCAGTAGAACAAATTGCAAATTGTGTAATTGAACTGGCAAATGTAATGAATGTGTTGCATAAAAAAGGAATAGTTCATAGGGATATTAAGCCGAGTAATATATATTTTTATAAGGGTGGATATTGTTTTGGGGATTTCGGGCTGGTTGATTATCCAGAAAAAGAAAATTTGACTAAGATAAAAGAGTCAGTAGGGGCAAAGACAACGATTGCACCAGAAATGAAAAGAAATGCAAAAGATTCAGATGGCAAAAAAGCAGATGTATATTCTTTAGCAAAAACTTTATGGATGCTTTTGACACGTAATGAAACAGGATTTGATGGAACATATGATGCAGAGAGCAAACTAATGGGATTGTCAGGAATTTTAAAAGGGGAGCATATTGTTGAATTAGAAGAATTGTTATATGATTCTACACGTGAGGAACCGGAACTTCGTCCAACAATGGAACAGTTTGCAAAACGACTTAAAGAATGGTTAGAAATAAGAGCGGATTTTGAAAAAAGTAATTTAAGCCAGTGGAAATTTATCCAAAATACTTTGTTTGGAAAAATTGTACCAGATTCAGCCAAGTGGAGTAATGTTGATGATATTATAACAGTATTAAATTTTCTTGGAAGGATGCCGAATATTAATCACATGTTTGTTCCGAGTGGTGGCGGTGAAGATTTTGAATCTGCAGAAAAAACAGGAGAAGATGGGTGTATTTGTATAAAATCTTTGGGTAATGTAATTGTTAAGCCTAAATGTCTATATGCTGAGAATATTGAGAAAGATTATATATGGAGTTATTTTCGCTTAGAATTAGATGAACTGGAGCCTATTTTTGAAATTGATGATGGTCAAATATACGAAAATTTGACGGAGGATGTATCGGGGCATTATATTTCATGGAAGTGTGGAAACTATGGTTATTATGAGGATGGTACACCTTTACCCAAGGACTACAGAATTGTATATAGGTATTTAAAGGGGAGTTTTGTTATCTTTGCAAAAACATCTATATATAATGATATCAGCGGTACATATGATGCTCGACATAGTAAAATGACAGCAGAGGAGTTTAAAAAGTATATTTTAAATCTAAGGCAATGTAGATTAACATTTCCATATGAAATATTTATGAGATTGGCAAATAAGAATCCATTTGCATCAATAGAAAATCCTATTGAAAAGGAGGCAGAGAGGAAAAGGCAAAGAGAGAAGTATAAAAAATGTAAAGCATTTGTAATTGAAAATATAAAACAATGGGATTTTTCTGAAAATATAGTGGATGTAATAAGAAGCCACGATGAGAAAATTGGTTATTGCATAAAGTATGGATTAGAAAACAGCTATTTTGAAAAAAACTATCTCTGTGAGAACGGGGAATTTCAATGTGAAACAGAGGATGTTAAGAGATATTTAGTTTATGATAAAAATACTGCTATAAAATTAGTTAATGAACTGCAAAATTTCGTTAAGAAACAATGTGAAAAGGCAGGAGTTGAATTTGATATTGGATATGAACAAATATTTGATCTTGAGATACAGCGATTAGTTAAACCAAGTCATTTGTTTACATATGAGGAATTGGAAATACAATTGAGAAACGGAGATGATTCAAAGAATAACAGACTAGTCATTGATGCAGACGGATATGTGAAGCTTATAGAAGAATGTGACTATCCACATTTGTACCCTGTAAGATTTGAAGAATATTGTGCATATAATAATTATGTTGGGAAATATGCAGATTTAACGGACTTGAATGATGAATACACTATGTGTTTGCAAGGATGGTTATTATATTTGAAATCAGGTAGAACAACTTATATGGATTATGTAAATAAAAATGATGATATTGAAAAGTTGCTAGAAGAAATAGAAAAATTTTACTAATTATTATAACGGCATTAGGACAGTTACAAGTATTACTTCTGGAGATGAAGGTATAAAAAATACGAGGAGATTTGATTTATGAACTATGTGCTTTTAGATACTAATATAATTATTGATATGGTTGTTGACCGGAGAAATCAAATTAATAACAAATTGTTGAATAAATTTCTGAAATTGTTAGATTTTGATGAAATAAAGCTTGTTGTACCAGAAATTATTAAAACAGAAACATATAGACATTTAAATGAAGAAATAAATAATGTCGGGAAGCAAATTGAAAAAGTATTAGATAATATAGGAAATCTTTATGGTGTGTCAACACTTGAGATGGAGGGCTTGGATTTATCAGTTTATAAAAAGAAGGCTCGTAAAGAACTTAATGATGCATTAACACTTTTCGATTCAAAACGAGAGGCTTATAAAGCAGATATTTTTAAGTCCATTGATTTGATATTTAGTCACAAAAATTGTATTCAAATTGAGGATATTTCGTTGATGGATATGGTGTTAAAGAGAAAAATTTATAAGAGAGCACCATTTCATAAAGTTGGGAAAGAATCAAATGGAGATGGTGTGATTACAGAATCTTTAATAAATATTAATCAATTTGTAGCTGTAAACGAGAAAGACATAATTTATTTTGTTACTGGAAATTATAAAGATTTTTCTAATCCAAATAAAAAGAGTGAATTACATCCAGATATACTTGAAGATTTACAAAAAAAGAATTTAAAGGATATTGTTAAGTATATCAGTTCTTTTGAAAAACTTATTGGTTCAGAATTCAGAGATAATGTTAAAAATGCTGAATTGCTCGAAGAGATGGAAGAAGATATGAAAGAAAGGGAGCGTGAAATAGCTGAACAATATGAAAGTGATATAGAAGATATCATAAGAGAAAGTGTAGGACTCTCTTCCTTAAGCTCTTTTGAAAGCAATGTTGAGGAAGTGTTACAACTATCGGATTTTAGTAGTGCGCTAAATAATTTAAGTGAAGGTTTTTCGAGTATTAAAGATAGTATTGAAGAATTGAAATGGTTTTATGAAGATGGATTTATAGATTTATTGTCGAATGTCCATACTAATTCTTTAAAGAATTTATTGATGAAATTGTCTGAGATATGTCCAGATATCGAAGAAGACACATTGGAGGGGATATTTACATTACAGGAATGGTCTAAGGAAAAATATACTGAATTACTTGAATATAAAATAGAAGGTCATTTTGAATGTATAGAATATGGAAAAAAGTATAATGTCTATTCTTTAGAGCAAGAAGAATACACATTGGAATTTGATGAGATGTATTTGTTGCCAAGTACAGGAGAGAAAGATGAAATTGATATTAGATTGCGAGGCGAATATGAAGAGGAGGTGTGGTATGCACAGGTTGACATTTCATATGGCGAAGTTAAATTAGATGATGATGGTGGCATTGCGGATGCATTTGAAGAAGGCGTATATTTAGAAGACTATGGAATTGTTGATAAACTAAGAGAACTCTTGAATGAATGGGAAAGCTTTATAGCACAAGAAGAAAGCATAAGGGAGAGTATTGAGGATATTTTTGATGAAGTTCAGAGTGAAGACGAAGAAGATGTAGAACTTTAGCTTAATGAAATGTTACATGAACAAGTTGGGATAAAATTTTGAAAATATAACAGCGTCAGGGCAGTTATAAGTCGAGAGATTTATAGCTGCCCTTTTTTTATTGCTTTTGGACACGATGTCCAGAAGCAGAAAGGAGAGTTATGAGGTATTTATTACATCGGCTGTATGTTCCACCTTAGCGGAGCATACGCACATGGAAATGCAGATCGGAGGTACTTATGCAAGAGGAAGTAACGCAGAAAACAATCGCTCTTGTAATTAAGACCGCTAAACTGGATGTCAATGTCTTGAAGGCTGCAATGCGGATGTATCTGAACTACCGCAGGCAGAAAGCACAGAAAACGCAAGGTAAAACTTCTGTGAAAAAGCTGGTTGGCGAAGGCGTGGGAGTTTCGTCTATTGAAGTGACGGACGGCAATATCAAATCCTTTGAGCGGGTAGCTCGTAAATATAATGTTGATTTCGCCGTCAAGAAAGACAAGACAACAGACCCGCCGAAATATGTGGTATTTTTCAAGGGCAGGGATGCCGATGCAGTAGCACAGGCATTCAAGGAATTTGTTTATGGTAATGAGAAACGAAAGGGCAGGACTTCCGTAAGGGAGAAACTGAAACGCTTCAGGGATGCAGTATCACAGAATAAGAACAGAGAACGGAGCCGGGAAAAGAATAAGGACAGGGGGCAGAGCCTTTGAGTAACATTATTGAAGGAATAACCAAGGAGCTGAGAAAATGGCTAAAGATAACAGAATAACAGCACTTTACGAGCGTCTGTCCCGTGATGATGAGATGCAGGGCGAATCCCACTCCATAACAAACCAGAAGAAGTATCTGGAAGATTATGCAGTGCAACATGGCTTTGGTAATATTCAGCATTTCAGTGATGATGGATATTCAGGAACGAACTTCAACAGACCGGCATTCAATTCTTTGCTGACAGAGATTGAAGCCGGCAGAGTGGGAACAGTGATCGTCAAAGATATGTCCCGATTTGGCAGAAACTATCTGCAAGTAGGTTTCTATACTGAAATGATGTTTCCTAAGAAAAATGTCCGTTTTATTGCAGTCAATAACGGAGTTGACAGTGCCAATCCGGCAGATAATGATTTTACACCATTTCTGAATATCATGAATGAGTGGTATGCAAAAGATACCAGTAAGAAAATCAAGGCAGTGTTCAAGGCAAAAATGCGAGACGGAAAACGTGTCAGCGGTGCAGTGCCTTATGGATATTACAGAAAGCCTGAGGATAAGCAGACATTGTATGTTGATGAAGCTTCTGCTTCGGTTGTCAGACGCATTTTTCAGCTTGCTTGTGATGGAATGGGTGCAACCGCAATAGCAGATACCTTGTCAGAGGATAAAATCCTTATTCCTTCGGCTTATGCGAGACAGAATCATCCTGAGGATTGCCAGTGTACGAATTACCATGACCCTTATACATGGAATGCTACAACAGTGGGCTATATTTTGAACAGACGTGAGTATTTGGGGCATACCGTTCTTGGGAAGACAACGAGGGATAATTTTAAGACAAAACGGAAAAGAATTGCAAATGAGGACGAACTGCTTGTCTTTTACAATACACATGAAGCTATCATTGATCAGGAAACATATGATAAAGCGCAGAGAATGAGAAAAAGGGTATCTCCAAGGCGAAACAGTGAAAAGCCTGCGCACAGGCTGTCAGGACTTCTTTATTGTGCGGATTGTGGAAGCAGACTGGCATATATCAATTCAAAGCCAAAAGATGGGAAAATATATGACAGCAATCAGGCATTCCGGTGTAGCCGGTATCACAATAAATATCATTCATGTACTGGTCACTATATCAAGGCAAGCACAATAGAAATGCTGATTTATCAGGCAACTAAGAGAGTGTCACAGTATGTCCTTAAAGATGAAAAAGAGTTTGTAGAACAGTTGAAAGCACAGTATGAATTGCAGTGTGAAAAGGATAATACAGATGATAAAAAAGAGTTGTTAGAAGCAAAACGTCGTATGATGGATTTGGATGATCTGATAAAAGGTCTGTATGAGAATTTCACACTGGGGCGATTGCCGGAGAGACAGTTTAACCGCCTTATGACAGAATATGACACCGAACAAAGCAGCCTAGAGCAGAGAATTTCAGAACTTGAAACTGCTACAGAACGTATATCCACTAATGCAGTGCAGATTGATAAATTTGTGCGACTGGTTAAGAAATACCGGGATTTTGAGGAACTGACAACACCTATGCTTAATGATTTCATTGAAAAGGTTGTAATTCATGAAGCTGAGGGTGGCAGAACAAAAGACCGTACTCAGCAAGTGGATATTTATTTCAATTTCATTGGAAATTTTGTTCTTCCACTCAGTGAGGATGAAGTGGAAGCCTTGCAGTCAGAGGAAGCACGCAGAGCGGAAGAGATTGCTGAAAGAAAGAGAAAATCTTCTAAGAAATCTACGCAGAAAAGAAATCAGAAGCGTGCAGAGATCAAGGCAAAAGCAGAAGCTGGAGATCCTGAAGCTATGGCAGAATATAAAGCAATCCTTGAAAAAGGCAGACAGAACAACCGTAAGAGATCTGAAAAAATGCGAGAATTGAGAATGTCTGACCCTGAATATCGGGCAAAGATGGAAGAGAAAGAACGCTTGGCATTGGAAAGGGAAAAGAAACGTCAGGAGCGTGCTACAAAGAAGAAAAAGATTGCTTTGGCAGAATTAAAGGAGCAGGCAGAAAAAGGCAATCAGGAAGCCGTCAGAGAGCTTGAGGAGCGTAGAGCTATTGCAAGAGAACGTTCAAGGAAATCAGCAGAAAGGCGTAAGCAGAGAGCAGAAAATGACCCTGAATATGCGAAATATTTGGAAGAGAGAAATGCAGAATACAACAGACGGCATACCGCAAGAAGAAAGGAGCAGATGGAAGCCTTGAGAGCCATGGCGGAAGCCGGAGATCAGGAAGCACAGAGTCAGCTTGCAGAGCGTAAACAGTATCAGGTTAGAGCAACAGTGAGAAGCTACAGAAAAATGCGTGACGATGCATTAAGCGGAGATCCTATTGCAAAAGTAAACATCGCTTGACAAGGGCACACAGAGAAAAACAACTGAAAATGAGCTGCCAAGCCTTACACAATGCACCGCCTAACAGGACATAGGCGGTGTTTTTGTATGCGGACAGCATTTTCTCTGTGTGCCGATATGGGCCAGCCGTGTGGCATGGCCTAAATTCTTGTCAAGGAGGTTATTCGTGTCATGGCAGAAGAAAACAAGCATCCCCCTACCACGGAGGAACAGACCCCGCCTGAAATGCCGGGAAAGGCCCCAAAAATGGAGCAGGCCGAAATCCCTGATGTGGGCGGCGGCCCTGCTCCGTCCGCAAAGGTGATTGACCTTTCCGCTGTGCGTTCCACGCCGGAAAAGGATGCTCCGACGGACATCCCCAAGGAGCCGGAAGCCCAGCCTGTTTCCGTCACCGAGTACAGCAAGCAGGAATGGAAAAAGCCCATGCCGGAGCCAGAGAAGCCCAAGCCAAAACGGGGCCGCCCTGCAAAAGGCGAAAAAGCTACGCCCACCGAGCCGGGGGCCAAGAAAGAGGTAAAAGCGGAAAAGCCCCGCCGAGGCCGCCCGCCCAAGACGGAAAAAGCGTCCCCGGAGCAGGCCAAGCCGCCCAAGGCTGGCAAGACCCATGCGGCCCCCGAGGAAAAGGCAGCGCCCCCGGCCCCGGAAGTACCGCCTACGCCCCGTGACGCTACCCGCGCCGAGAAAGAGGAAATCGTCTATCTTGACCTTTCCGACCTGCACCCGTTCAAGGATCATCCTTTCGGTGTCCGTGACGATGCGGAAATGAAATCTCTGGTGGAAAGCGTCCGTAACGGCGGCGTCAACCAGCCTGCACTGGTGCGTCCCCGTGAGGGCGGCGGCTATGAGATCATCGCGGGCCACCGCCGCCAGATGGCCAGCCAGCTTGCCGGGTATCGCAATATGCCCTGTATCGTCCGCAATATGACGGATGACGAGGCCATTCTCGCTATGACGGATGACAACCTCCGTCAGCGCGAAACGATTTTGCCCAGCGAAAAGGCTATGTCCCTGAAAATGCAGTATGAGGCCATCAAGCATCAGGGGGCGCGCGGCGACAGCGCCGAGGCCGGAAAGCTCTCACTTGAAAGCGTGGGCCAACGCAACGGCATGAGCGTAAAAACCGTACAGCGGTATATCTGGCTCAATGATCTTGTGCCGGAGTTGAAGCAGACGATGGATGACGGAAAGCTGTCTTTCACCCCAGCTGTGGAAATTTCCCGTGTGCGCCCCAAGCACCAGAAGTATATTGCCGTGTCCATTGAGGGCCAGCAGGCTTCGCCCTCCAAGGGTCAGGCAAAGCGGCTCCGTGAGCTGGACAAGGAAAACAAGCTCTCCCCGGACGTGATCGACGGTATTTTGTGTGAAGAAAAGAAAAAGGAGGATCGTGACGTGATCATTACTGGCGCTGAACTGGAAAAGTTTTTTGGCAAGGAGGCCACGCCCCGGCAGATGAAAGACCAGATCATGACGCTGCTGGAGGACTGGAAAGAGCGGCAGCCGCCCGAGCTTGCCAAGCCCGACAAGAAAATGGATATGGAAAAGTAACGACCTCTGGCCACCATGACCAGAGGCTTTTTGCTGCCCCGATAGGACAGGCTCTTTGGGTTATATCCCCCGTCGCCGCCCGTATTTCAGCATGGCCGGGAGCGGGCTGTCAAGGGTGCATCGCACCGCTGTTTTCAGC
>OHJG01000363.1_pt1 | contig 24571 bp, 24 predicted proteins | sample 1568481 | NCBI WGS metagenome assembly OHJG01 (sample SAMEA3879505, study PRJEB24766) | human gut metagenome | biome: human-associated habitat; feature: feces | place: USA | collected 1985/1987
TGCGGGGGCCCCTCGCAGGGATCAAACATCCTCGGCGGAAGTGAATTCCGCCTGCGGCAAGGTTTTGCTGTGCAAAACGCTTGTGGTGGAGCAAAAGCAGCAGGGAAGAGGGGACGTGTTGCCTTTAGTCCTCCTCAACCTCACCGACGATGGCAATATGCAGCTCGTCCAGCTGCTTCTGCTCCACGCTGGAGGGGGCGCCCATCATGATATCCTGGGCGTTCTTGTTCATGGGGAAGGGGATGATCTCCCGGATGGAGCTTTCGCCCGCCAGCAGCATCACCATGCGGTCCACGCCCGGGGCGATGCCGGCATGGGGAGGCGCACCATAGCAGAAGGCGTTGTACATGGCGGGGAACTTCTTCTTCACGTCCTCCTCGCCCAGACGCACCAGCTCAAAGGCCTTGACCATGATCTCGGGATCGTGGTTCCGGACGGCGCCGCTGGACAGCTCCACGCCGTTGCACACCAGGTCGTACTGGTCGGCGGTGATGGTCAGGGGGTCGATCTCGCCCCGCTCCGCCTTCAGCAGCACCTCCAGGCCGCCGCTGGGCATGGAGAAGGGATTGTGGCAGAACTCCAGCTGGCCGGACTCATCGCCGATCTCGTACATGGGGAAGTCCACGATCCAGCAGAACTCATAGCGCTCCTTGTCCATGTGTCCCTCGCAGGCCGCGCCGAAGGTCTTGATGAGCACGCCCACGGACTTGGTGGCGGCGGCCCCGGCGGCCACCAGCACCAGGGTATTGGGCTTCAGGTCCAGGATCTGGGTCAGCTCCTGCTGAATGCCTGTGACGAACTTGGCGATGCCGCCGGCCAGCTGGCCGTTTTCGTCCATCTTGAACCAGTAGGCCTTGGAGCCGGACTGCACCTCGCAGTCGCCCAGCAGCTTGTCGATCTGCTTGCGGGTGAGCTTGCAGTCGGACACGGGGACCATCTTCACGGTCTGACCCCGCAGGGCCTCGAACTCGCTTTCGGTGAACAGGGAGGTGACGTTTTTGCAGGTCAGGTCGATGCGCAGGTCGGGCTTATCGGAGCCGTAGGTCTCCATGGCGTCCCGATAGGCAATGCGGCGGAAGGGTGCGGAGGAGGCCACGTTATAGGTGCCGAACTTGGCAAAGATGGGAGGCAGCACGTCCTCCAGCACGGCGAACACGTCCTCCTGGGTGGCGAAAGCTATCTCCATATCCAGCTGATAGAACTCGCCGGGGGAGCGGTCGCCCCGGGCGTCCTCATCCCGGAAGCAGGGTGCAATCTGGAAATAGCGGTCGAAGCCCGCGGTCATTAGCAGCTGCTTGAACTGCTGGGGAGCCTGGGGCAGGGCATAGAACTTGCCGGGGTGCTTCCGGGCGGGCACCAGATAATCCCGGGCGCCCTCCGGGGAGGAGGCGGTCAGGATGGGGGTGGTGATCTCCAGGAAGCCGTGCTGGGTCATGGCCGCACGCAGGGCGGACACCACCTGGCACCGCAGGATGATGTTGCTCTTCACCGCCGGGTTCCGCAGGTCCAGATAACGATATTTCAGACGCTGGGTCTCGTCGGCCTCCCGGCTGCGGTTGATCTCAAAGGGCAGGCTGTTGTACCGGCAGCGGCCCAGGACCTCGATCTTCTCCGGCACCACTTCCACGTCGCCGGTGGCCTGCTTGGGGTTCTTGCTGGCCCGCTCCCGGACGGTACCCTCCACGCTGATGGTGGACTCCTTGTTCAGGCCGTTGATGATGTCCATCATCTCCTGGTTCTCCACCACCACTTGGGTGGTGCCGTAGAAGTCCCGCAGCACCACAAAGGCGAAGTTCTGGCCCACGACCCGGACGTTTTCCATCCAGCCCACGATTTTCACGCGCTGACCCGCGTTGGCCAAGCGCAGCTCCCCACAGGTATGGGTTCGCATCTGCATCATATGAATCGCTCCTGTTCTGATAAATATTTGTATAGTTTGGTTATAATATCACGTTCTGTATTGAATTGCTTGATTACAAACTGAAATATTTCGTTCAGATATTTCATCTTGTATTTATTTTTCCAGGATGACCTTGCCCTGGTTCCGCTGGGACAGTCCCTGAGTGATCCGGGACAGAGTGTCCTCAAAGGACAGCTTGGTCTGCTCGCCGGAGGTCATATCCTTGCAGGCCACCTGCCCTGCGGCGATCTCGTCGTCCCCCAGGAACACCACATAGGGGACCCCCAGCTTGTCGGCATAGTTCATCTTGGCCTTGAACTTTTTCTGCTCTGTATACAGCTGGGTGCGGACGCCTGCACTCCGCAGCCGGGTAGCCAGCCGGATGGCCGGCGTCAGGTCCTGGGTCATGGGCAGGATCAGCACATCGGCGGGAGCAGTGGGCAGTTGGGGGTTCAGCAGACCCTGCTCGCCCAGCACATAAAACAGCCTTGTCAGGCCGATGGAGATGCCCACGCCGGGGAGCTGACGTTCGGTATAATACGCAGCGAGGTTGTCGTAACGCCCTCCGGAACACACGGAACCGATCTCCGGATGGTCCAGCAGGGTGGTCTCATACACCGTGCCGGTGTAGTAGTCCAGGCCCCGGGCGATGGTCAGATCCACGGCGAAATTCTCCTCCGGAACGCCGAAGGCGGAGAGATAGCGGGTGACGGTGTTCAGCTCCTCCAGCCCCTGGTCGAACAGCTCGTGCCGTCCCTGATACCCGGCCAGGGCATCCAGCACCTGCCGGTTGCTGCCGGTGATGGAGATGAACCGCATGATCTCGTCGGCCTGCTCCGCCGTCAGCCCCACGTCCTCCGCCAGGCAGGTCCGGACCTTGTCGGCCCCGATCTTGTCCAGCTTGTCCACGGTGCGCATGATGTCACCGGACTGCTCCGTCAGGCCCAGCATGGCGTAAAATCCATTGAGGATCTTCCGGTTGTTGACCCGGATCTGGAACCGGGTCAGGCCCAGGGAGGTGAAGGTCTGATAGATGATGGAGGGGATCTCCGCTTCGTTGGTGATATCCAGCTTGCCGTCGCCGATGATGTCGATGTCCGCCTGATAGAACTCACGGAAGCGGCCCCGCTGGGCCCGCTCGCCCCGGTACACCTTGCCGATCTGATACCGGCGGAAGGGGAAGGCCAGGTCGTTGTAGTGCAGGGCCACATACTTGGCCAGGGGCACCGTCAGGTCAAACCGCAGGGACAGATCGGCGTCGCCCTTCTGGAAGCGATAGATCTGCTTCTCGGTTTCGCCGCCGCCCTTGGCCAGCAGCACCTCGCTGGCCTCGATGGCCGGGGTGTCCAGGGGAGTGAAGCCGTATCGGCTGTAGGTGGTGCGCAGGATCTCCATCATCCGCTCCATCTGCTGCTGCGGGGCAGGCAGCAGCTCCATGAAGCCGGAGAGAGTCCGGGGGGTCACAGTTGCCATGGTGAAATATTTCCTTTCTGTTGTGTATTTCGGTTTCGGTACGAAAAAATGCGCTCCCGTCCCGTGTTTGGGACGAGAGCGCATGAATACGCTTCGTGGTGCCACCCAAATTCAGCCCCAAGGGGCCCTCGTAGCTCCTGTTACGGGGAGCGGGCCGTGGATGTTTCCATCCCCGCTGGGGGACTGTCTTCGCTTCTCCTGCCGGGGCGCGCTTGCAGCCGGTGTCGCGCCTCTCTGGTGCCGGTGGGGGTGAAGGTACTCCTGTCTCCTTTATGGCGGTCGTTCTTCCTATTTTATGGCATTCGGGCCCGCTTGTCAAGCGGTAAAGGGTTTGGTTTTGGGATTGACAATGTCGCGCCAGGCCAGGTCGCCCCGGGCCAGGCCCAGCACCAGCATCTCGGCGGTGGCCACATTGCTGGCATAGGGGATATTGTTCTGGTCGCACAGGCGGAAGATATTGGCCACGTCCTCGTCAGGGACTTTCTGGTTGGGGTCGCTGAAGCAGAGAACCATGTCCAGCTCATTATAGGCAATGCGGGCTGCAATCTGCTGGCCGCCGCCGTGGTCGAAGGACAGGAAGCGGTGGATGCGCAGGCCGGTGGCCTCCCCGATCTGGAGGCCGGTGGTGGCGGTGGCGCAAAGGGTGTGCTGGGCCAGAATGCCGCAGTATGCGGTGCAGAACTGGACCATCAGTTCCTTTTTGTTGTCGTGGGCGATCAGTGCGATATTCATGGAGGCACTTCCTTTCGTGTTTTCAGATTCGCATCAGGGGCACCTGGTGCCCGGTGATGCGCCGTGCGATGTTTTCATAGGCCCGGGCCGCGTAATAGTTGATATCCCGCAGGGGGATGCCCCGGTTCAGGGCATAGGGGACGTCGCTGTCCTCCGGCACCACCCCCAGCAGGGGCAGCCCGGCGGCGTCCATGGCGTCGTCGATGGTGCTGTGGAGGGCCCGGAGCAGCTTCTTCTGCACCCGCCCCACCACCAGGAACAGACTCTCTGTGGTGAAGCGCTTATCCAGCAGCATCACGGTATGCTGGGCATCCCGCAGGGCGGAGGCGTCGGTGGTGGTGATGACCACCACGCAGTCGGCGCAGCCGGTGGCCAGGCGGAAGCCCTGTCCCAGCCCTGCCGGGGCGTCGATCAGGCAATAGTCATACTCCTGGCGCACCTGGTCCAGCAGCTGCCGCATCTGCTCATCGGTCACGTCCAGCTGTCCCCCGGGGGACAGGGGAGCGGTCAGCAGATGCAGCCCGGGATACTTGGGGTGATCGGCCGCGGCGTCGGACAGGGAGCAGCGGCCGGCGATGACGTCGGAAAAATCCATCAGGGCCTTGTCCGTCAGCCCCAGGGCCAGGTCCAGGTTCCGCAGGGTGATGTCGCAGTCCAGGCACAGGGTATTTTTCCCAAGGGCGGCCAGCGCCAAACCCACGTTGGCGGTGAAGGAGGTCTTTCCGGTGCCGCCCTTGCCGGAGACCACTGCAATGATTTTTCCCATATCCAGGTACCTCGTATACAGTTGGGGACTCAGCCCAACGGCGCTTTTTTGATGCGGGCGAAGGGCCGGGGATAGGCTGCCGGGGTGGGACGCTCCTTCCGGATGATGACCACCCGGTGCCGCACGTCCGTTCCGGGAATGGTATAATCCCAGATTTTTCCAATTTTGCCCCCCAGCTGGGCAATGGCGCTTTTGGCCCGCTGGATCTCGTCGTCGGTGTCCACCGACTTCATGGCCAGGAACTGACCGCCCACCTTCACCAGGGGCAGGGCCAGCTCACACAGTACGTTCAGCTGGGCCACGGCCCGGGAGGCGGCTATGTCGTACTGCTCCCGGTGCTGCCGGGCGAACTCCTCCGCCCGGGCGTGGACGCACCGGACCCGCTGCAGGCCCATGGCGTCCACGGTCTCCTGCAAAAAGTCGATGCGCTTTCCCAGGCTGTCCAGCAGGGTCAGGTCAAAATCCGGCTCCAGCAGCCGCAGGGGCATTCCCGGGAATCCGGCCCCGGTGCCTACGTCCACCACCTGCTTGCCCCGGAAGTCCGCCGCCGTCAGCAGGCAGGCGCAGTCCAGCAGGTGCAGCCGCGCCACGTCTGCCGGTTCTGTGATGGCGGTCAGGTTCATGACCTGGTTCTTCTCCAGCAGCCGCCGGGAAAACTCCGTCAGCGCCGGGATGCTTCCTGTGTCCACTCCCAGCTGGGCCAGACCCTCTTTCAGAATGGTTTCCAAATTACTTCTGCTCCTTCAGCAGGTCCCGGATCTCCGCCAGCAGCTCCTCAGTGGTGGGACCGGCAGGCTCCTCCGGCGCAGGCTCCTCATCCTTCTTCTTCAGGGCGGCCAGCTTGTTCATGGCTTTCACCAGCAGGAACATGGCAAAGGCTACGATGATGAAGTCCAGAATCACCGCCAGCAGATTGCCGATGCCCAGGGTTACCGGGTCGGCGCCCGCTGCCACGGCGGTCTTGTTGAGGATGATATTCCACTGGGTCAGGTCGATGCCGCCGGTGATGAGACCGATGAGGGGCATGATGATGTCGTTGACCAGGGAAGTGGTGATCTTGCCGAAGGCGGCGCCGATGACCACGCCGATGGCCATGTCCAGGACGTTGCCGCGCATGGCAAACTCCTTGAACTCATGAAAAAACTTCTTCATAAGTATCCTCCTTCCGTCCTCAGTGCTTGGGAACGATGCGGTCGTGGCCGCCCATATAGGGCCGCAGGGCCTGGGGGATCAGCACGGAGCCATCGGCCTGAAGGTTGTTCTCCAGGAAGGCGATCAGCATCCGGGGAGGGGCCACACAGGTGTTGTTCAGGGTATGGCACAGCTGCATCCTGCCGTTTTCGTCCTTGTAGCGGATTTTCAGCCGCCGGGCCTGGGCGTCGCCCAGATTGGAGCAGGAGCAAACCTCGAAATACTTCTGCTGCCGGGGGGACCAGGCCTCGATGTCGCAGGACTTGCACTTCAGGTCCGCCAGGTCGCCGGAGCAGCACTCCAACTGCCGCACCGGGATATCCAGGGACCGGAACAGCTCCACGCTGTAGCGCCACAGCTGTTCGTACCACTTCTTGGAGTCCTCGGGCTTGCAGACCACGATCATCTCCTGCTTTTCAAACTGGTGAATGCGATAGATGCCCCGCTCCTCAATGCCGTGGGCGCCCTTCTCCTTCCGGAAGCAGGGGGAATAGGAGGTCAGCGTCTGGGGCAGGGACTCGGCGGGCACGATCTGGTCAATAAACTTGCCGATCATGGAGTGCTCGCTGGTGCCGATCAGGTACAGGTCCTCGCCCTCGATTTTATACATCATGGCGTCCATGTCGGTCTGGCTCATGACGCCCTCCACCACGTTGCCGTGGATCATAAACGGGGGAATGCAATAGGTGAAGCCCTTGTCGATCATGAAATCCCGGCCATAGGCCAGCACGGCCTCGTGGAGCCGGGCGATATCGCCCATCAGATAGTAAAATCCGTTGCCGGACACCCGCCCGGCGGCGTCCATGTCGATGCCGTCGAAGCGCTCCATGATCTCCGTGTGATAGGGGATATCGAACTCCGGCAGCTTGGCCTCACCGAAGCGCTGGACCTCCACATTGTGGGAGTCATCGGGGCCGATGGGCACGGAGGGGTCGATCATCTGGGGGATGACCATCATGATCTTGGTGATCTGCTGGGTCAGATGCCCCTCCATCTCCTCCAGCTGGGCCAGCCGGTCGGCGTTGGCTTTCACCTGGGCCTTGGCCTCCTCGGCCTCCGCCAGCTTGCTGGGGTCCTTCTTGGCCTGACCCATCAGCATACCCACCCGCTTGGACAGCTGGTTCCGCTGGGCACGCAGGTCGTTGGCCTCGTTCATGGCGGCCCGCTTTTCGGCGTCCAGGGCAATGACCTCGTCCACCAGGGGGAGCTTGGCGTTCTGGAACTTCTTGCGGATGTTTTCCTTAACGGCTTCCGGATTGTCCCGGACAAATTTGATATCAAGCATGGCTTTTATCGCACCTTTCCGTGTTTCACGTGAAACATCATGGTTTTTTGATGGTGTGCAGGGCCTCCAACAGCTCGTTCAGGTCGTCCACACCGTAATATTCCAACTCAATGCGCCCTTTCTTCTTGCCGGAGACAATGCGGCATCCCCGACCCAAGGTGTTCCCCAGATCCCGGGCGGCCTCCTGGGCATAGTCCACGGTCAGACCGGCAGGGGAGGGCTTCTCCTTCTTTCCGGCGGTGAGCTTCTTCACCAGCTGCTCCGTCTGCCGGACGGACAGGTCATTTTTCAGGATGGTGGCCGCCGTGGTCTCCTGCAGGGCAGGGGACAGGGGCAGCAGCGCCCGGGCGTGGCCGTTGGTCAGCCGTCCGTCCTCCACCATGGCCCGCACCGGGGGACACAGGTTCAACAGACGCAGGGCGTTGGCCACGGCGGACCGGGACTTGCCCACCCGCTGGGCGGTTTCCTCCTGGGTCATGTTGTACTGGCTCATCAGCACCTGATAGCCCTCGGCTTCCTCGATGGGGTTCAGGTCCTCCCGCTGGAGGTTCTCGATCATGGCCAGCTCCATGGCCTTGCGGTCGTCGGCCTCGATGACGATGGCCGGCACCTGGGTCAGTCCCGCCATGCGGGCGGCCCGCCAGCGCCGCTCGCCGGCGATGATCTGGTAATAGCCGGACTGCAGCTTCCGCACCGTCAGCGGCTGGATGATGCCGTGCTCTCGGATGGAGTCGGCTAAGTCCGCCAGTGACTCCGGATCAAATTGCTTGCGGGGTTGGGATGCGCAGCTTTCCACCTGAGAAATCGGCAGAAACAGACTGCTCTTTTCCTCCTGAGAGTCGATCACGTCGTCTCCCAACAGGGCGGCCAGGCCTTTGCCCAGCCCTTTTGGGTTGTTGGCCATTGCTGAAACGCTCCTTTCCGCACAGAATCAGGTATTTTTCTTGAGAAATTCGTTGGCCAGAGCCAGATAGGCCTCCGCGCCCCGGCAGCCCCGGTCATAGGCCGTGATGGGCTTTCCGTGGCTGGGTGCCTCGGACAAGCGGATGTTCCGGGGGATCACCGTGGCATACACCTTCCCGGGGAAGAACCGCTTGACCTCCTGGGCCACCTGAATGGCCAGGTTGGTGCGCCCGTCGAACATGGTCAGCAGCACGCCCTCGATCTGGAGCCGGGGATTCATGTTCCGCCGGACGATGCGCACGGTGTTCATCAGGTCACTGAGCCCCTCCAGGGCATAATACTCCCCCTGCAGCGGCACCAGCAGGGAATCCGCCGCGCACAGGGCGTTCAGGGTCAGCAACTCCAGGGAGGGGGGACAGTCCACAAAGATATAGTCATAGTCGTCCCTTACGGCGTCCAGGGCGCTGCGCAGCAGGAACTGCCGGTCCGCCATTTCGATCATCTCCACGCCGCCCCCGGCCAGGGCCTTGCTGCTGGGCAGCACGTCGCCATAGGGGGTGGTGACGATGGCCTTCCGGGTCTCCACGCCGTTGATGAGCACGTCATACACGCCGTTGGACACGGATTTGTCCACCCCCATGCCGGAGGTGGCGTTGGCCTGGGGGTCAAAGTCGCACAAAAGCACCCGCTTCCCCAGGTATTTCAGGGCCGCAGCCAGGTTGACACAGGTGGTGGTCTTCCCAACGCCGCCTTTTTGATTCACGATCGCCACGATTTTCGCCACTTTGTCCACACTCGCTTTCTGTCGGTCTTTATTTTAGTATATCACATTTTCAGTCGGTTTCAATAGAAAATCTGCAAAATGAGAAAAAACTTGAGAAAAATGTTTCACGTGAAACAGCGAAACCAACACGCAAAAAGGGTGGATGTTTCACGTGAAACATCCACCCCGTGGGTCATATCAGGATCATCCCCGAAACCGGCGGCAGCCGCAGCCGCAGCTTCCCGCCGGGGGCATAGAACTGCTGGAAGGTCAGGGCCTCCCGGGCCAGCTCCCGGGGCCAGGGGATGGCTACCTCTGCGGCGTCCTCGCCTGCGTTCAGGGCTGCCACGGTGATCTCGTCCCCCAGCTGCCGCCGCAGCACCAGAACGCCGCCCCGGGCATGGAGATAGGTCAGGTTCCCCTCCTGCATGGACAGGCGCTCCCGGCGCAGCTGCCCCAGCTGGCGGAAGAAGGCCAGCAGCTCCTGGTCCTCCCGGCCCCAGGGATAGGTCCCCCGGTTCAGGGGGTCCTCAAAGCCCTCCATCCCGGCCTCGTCGCCGTAGTACACCGTGGGGGAGCCGGGGAAGCAGTACAGCAGCATCTCGCCCACCCGCAGCCGGGCCTGGCCCTTCTGCCGCTGGGCAGGGGAGAGGCGGTATGCCGCCCGGCCGTCCTTGGTATCCGGCACATCCTCCGCTCCCAGCAGGGTCAGGATCCGGGGCGTGTCATGGGTACCCAGAATGTTCAGGGCGCTGTAGAAGGCGGGCCGGGGATAGTGCTCCCGGATGACCTCCATGGTGCCCCGGAAGCAGGCGGCGTCGCCGCCCCGCAGCCAGTCCAGGGCCGCCGTCCGGAAGGGATAGTTCATCAGCCCGTGGGTCTCGCTGCCCAGCAGATACCGCCTGCGCTGGCTGTAGGCGATCTTGTTGCTGCCGTCCTCCCACACCTCGCCCAACAGGAAGCTGTCGGGCTTCTCCTGGTCCATGGCGCTGCGAATTTCGGCAATGAAATAGTCCGGCAACTCGTCGGCCACGTCCAGCCGCCAGCCGGAGGCCCCCTGCCGCAGCCAGTGCCGCACCACGGAGTCTCCGTCCCGGATGATGAACCGGCGATAGCTGTCCGCGGACTCCTGCACCGCCGGCAGGGTCCTGATGCCCCACCAGGCGTCGTAATCCTCCGGCCAGGGGTGGAAGGAGTACCAATTAAAATACTGGGACTCCCGGCTCTGGGCCGCCCCCAACTCCGGATAGAATCCCTGGGCGTTGAAATACCGGCTGTTGCTGCCGGTGTGGTTGAACACCCCGTCCAGCATCACCCGGATGCCCCGGCACCCGGCCTCCCGGCACAGGGTGCGGAAGTCCTCCTCGGTGCCCAGCATGGGGTCAATGCGCCGGTAGTCCGCCGTGTCATACCGGTGGTTGCTGTCGGACTCAAAAATCGGACACAGGTACAACGTACCTACTCCCATACTCTGTAGGTAGTCTAATCGGGAGGTGATCCCCGCCAGACTGCCGCCGAAGAAATCGTTGTTGCGGATGATTCCCTGGGCATCGGGCCGCCACACCGGGGTGTCGTCCCAGTCCTGGTGGACCACCCGGTCCCCCACCATCCCGGCGGGGTCCGGCACCCGGGTGCGGCAGAACCGGTCCGGGAAGATCTGATAGGTGATGCCCCGGCCAAACCAGGCGGGGGTAGGGCGGCTGTCGTCATAAACCGTCAGCTGCCACCGGGCCTGGTCGTCGAAGCCGTGAAGGCCGTATAGCCTTTGCCCCTCCGGATACGAAAACCGGAAGGCGTACCACACCAGCTCCGGCTCCTCCGGGGCGGTGTATACCCCCTGCCACCGGCCATCATCGCCGGGGGACAGGGCCACCTCCTGCTCCGTACCCGCAAATTCCCGCCGCAGGAGCAGCGTCACGCCGGTAACGTTTTCATCCCCCGGTCGAACCGCGAAACGGACAGTGGCGCCGCACACGGCGGCGCCAAAGGGGGACTTATATTCCGTATCGCGGGAGTCAAAGATCTTGCTCATGGAATGCCTCATTTCAGCAGGGTATTTTCGCCGATGACCACGGCGCCGATCTCCTCCTGGGAGAAATAGGAGTTCACAATGTCCACGGCGGTGGAGGCCAGGGCCGCACCGGAGCCGCCCTTCTCGATGACCACGGCCACGGCGATCTGGGGATCGTCATAGGGGGCGAAGCACACGAACACGCCGTTGTTGGTATTGGCGATACCGGTTTCCGCGGTACCGGTCTTGGCGCCGGCGGACACCACGCAATTGGAGAAGTAGTAGGACAGGCTCCCGGTGGTCAGGTTGTGCATGCCCTCCTTCACCGCCTGCAAGGTGCTGTCGCTCATCTCCACGGTGTTCAGCGGCGCCTTGTCATAGGCGTAGATCACCGAGGAGTTGTCGTAGGATTTCACGTTTTTCAGCAGATGGGCCTCATAGTGCTGGCCGCTGCCCACCAGGGTGGCGATGTAGTTGGCCAGCTGCAGGGGCGTGAACAGGTCATAGCTCTGGCCGATGGCGGCGGTCAGGGTCTGGCCGTCGGTCCACTCCAGACCGTTGCGTTCGGCAAACTCCGGGGTGGCCATGGAGCCCTTGGCCTCGGCACTTCCCGCCCCGCCGATCTCGATGCCGGTATACTCGCCCAGACCGAACTGCCTGGCGTAGTCCGCCAGGGTCTTGATACCCGTCAACCGGCCCACCTCATAGAAGAAATAGTTGCAGGACACGGTGATGGCCTGGGACACGTTGACCCGTCCGTGGGTGCCGCCGTACTCGTTGTAGATCCAGCACCGGGGCTGGGGAGATTTGTAGTAGTCATACACGCCCCGATCCACAATGGTGGAGGAGGGGGTGATGATCCCCGACTCCAGGGCCGCCACGGCGGTGCAGGGCTTAAAGGTGGAGCCCGGGGCGTATGCGCCGCCGATAGCCCGGTTCAGCAGGGGAGTGCCCACGGTGTCGCTGACCAGCTTGCTGTAATCCTGGTCAAAGGTGGACAGGTTATAGGTGGGATAGCTGGCCATGGCCAGCACCTCGCCGGAGCCTACCCCCACCACCACCGCCGCGCCGCCCCGGACAATGCCGTCCTTGGCGGTCATGGCCTGGATGGTCTGGGCCAGGGACTTCTCCGTGTCCTCCTGCACGTCGATGTCCAGGGTCAGGGCCACGGTGCCGCCGGGCTGAGGCTCCTTGGTGTAAAGCTCGCCGGTGATCTTCCCCTCCTCGTTGGTGGTGATGATCCGGGTGCCCTTGGTGCCGTGGAGATAGGACTCAAAGGCCTTCTCCACGCCCTCCCGGCCCACCAGGGAGTTCATGGAGTAGCCCTCCATGTCCCGATAGCCGGTGACGCCGTTTTCCGGGTCGCCCACCCAGTCCTCGTAGTAGATGGGGCTCAGCCGCCCCAGCACATGGGCGGCATATTCGGTGTTATACACCCGGGCGGAGGAGGTGCCGGTGGATACCCCCTGATACTGGCCGTCCGCCGTCTGGCTGATCAGCTCCACGGACACGTCGTCGGCAAAGACGTACTGTGCGTCCGTCAGACTCTTCACCGCCAGCTCATACCGCACCCCGGCGATGGTCCGGGCCTGGTCGTCGGTATAGCTGCTGTCGATTTTGAACAGCTCCCGCAGCTTGGCCATGAACCGGTCCGGCTGCAGGGTGGGGGTCACCTGGGACAGCTTGGAATAGGGGATGCTCTTGTTCTTCAGGAACAGGGCGAAGCCCTCGCTGTCCTGGGCGTCGGTATAGCTGTAGGGCGCGGTTTTGCTCAGGGGCAGGGTATCGTTCCAAACGGTGTTGTTCTCGGTGCACAGGTCCGTCAGCCGCAGGATGGCGGCGTTCAGGTCCTGGTCATTCTCAAAATCCTTGGCGGAGAAGATCAGGGTATAGGTCAGCCGGTTGGACACCAGCACCTTGCCGTTGCGGTCGGTGATGATCCCCCGGGAGGCCTCCACCGTCTCGCTGGCGGCGTTGCTGGCCAGGGACTTGGCCCGGTTTTCCTCCCCGTGAAGGATCTGGGTATAGTACATCACCCCGGCGAAGGCCAGCAGGCACAGGCCCATCAGCCCCGTCAGCGCCCAGATGCGGGCCCGCACCGGGTCAAATGCGTTTTTCTTCATGGCACGCCTCCTATCTCAGGATCCGGTTGTGCACGCTGCGCAGCAGCAGATACACCAGCGGCGACAGCACCACCGTCACGGCCAGCTCCCGCCCCGTCAGCGACAGGGCGACGCTCAGCTCCACCCCCTGCCGGAAGGTCAGCAGCACCGTGTGCAGCAGGTCCGTGATCACCAGGGCCAGAGCCGCGCACAGAACGGCGCACAGGAATCCCTGGCTCAGAAGCCGCTTGGCGATCATCGCCGCCGGCAGCGCCGCCGCCAGAAACGCCAGGGTATAGAAGCACGGAATGACCCCCGGCATGGTCAGATCGCACAGCAGGCCGAAGATGCCGCCGAACACGGCCCCCTCGGCGGGACCCTCCAGCATGGCCATGATCCCGGCGATCACCGGCGGCAGAAACGGGTGCACTGCCCACACGGAGATGCGGTTGAGCACCAGGGACTGCACCAGCACCAGCAGCAGCACCGCCCCGGCGTAGTACAGCCATTTGAAGAACATATCCCGTTGGTTCATGGATTGATTCATGGCCGCTCCTCTCAATCCACGATGGTGAAGTCCGTGATCACGAACACCTCCACCAGCTGGGTGATATCGGTTTTGGGGACGATGGTGGCGTAGCGGGTCAAGCCGTTGTCATCGGTTTTAATCTCCTCCACGGAGCCGATGACCAGTCCCGAGGGATAGTAGCCTCCCAGGCCGGAGGTGACGATCATGTCGCCGTTGATGAGGCTGGATTCCCCCTCCAGGTACGACAGCTTCAGCTTTCCCTGCCCCATCAGGGCCAGGTCCCCCATGGCCACCGTCACCTCGCCGGTGCGGAACACCAGGGCCCCCAGATGGGAATCCGTGTCCAGGATGGTGGTCACGGTGCACCAGTTGGCGCCCGCCTCGGTGACCACACCCACCAGATAGCCGTACTGATCCACCACGCAGTCGCCGATGGCCACGCCCAGGCCGGTGCCCTTGTTCAGGGTCAGGGTCCTGGACCAGTTGGAGGTGCTGCGCTCGATGACCCGGGCCGCCTCAAAGGTAAAGTCCCGCCGCTGCTGCCTCAGACCGTTCAGGTCCCGCAGCCGCTGGTTCTCCTCGCTGTCGGTCTTGGCCTGGCGCGCATCCTCCTTCAGCTGGGCGTTTTCCTTGCGCAGCTCCTCGATCTCCTGGCGCAGGGCTTCCACCGTCTCGAACCGCTGGCCGATGTTCTGGAACCATCCGGCCACGGCGGAACCCGCCGCCCGGAAGGGATAGGTGACTACCCCGGCGGCGTTCTGCAAAAATCCCGTCTGGTTGCTGACGGCGCTGGCGATACACAGCCCCACCGCCACCACCACCACGGCGGCCAGCATCATAATGCCGTTTTTCTGAAAAAATCGTTTCATAGCGTATTCCTTATCGTCGAGTTTATCAAAAAAGCCTTTTTTGATAAACTGGTCACAGCAGCGTCACGCCGAACTCCGCCAGCATCCGGCTCAGCAGCAGCACCGGCAGACCCATCACGTTGAAAAAGTCCCCGTCAATGCGCTCCACCAGCAGGGCCCCCTGGCCCTGCACGCCGTAGGCCCCGGCCTTGTCCATGGGCTCGCCGCCCCGGATATAGGCCATCAGCTCCTCCCGGCCGGCGGGCCGGAAATACACGTCCGTGGACTGGGCCCGGGTCAGGGACCGCTGTCCCTGCCGCAGGGTAACCCCGGTGCACACCGTGTGCCGCCGCCCCGCCAGGTCCGTCAGCATCCGCAGGGCGTCCGCCTCATCCAGAGGCTTGCCCAGACGCTGGTCATCCAGAAACACCATGGTGTCGGCGGTGATGACGATCTCGTCCTCCTCCGACGGCACCGCCTGGGATTTCTCCCGGCTGATATACGACACGATCTCCGGGGGCGTCAGGCCCTGGGGATACCACTCCTCTACCTGAGGCACCCGCACGGTGAAATCCCGGATGCCGATCCGGGTCAGCAGCTCCTGCCGCCGGGGGGAACCGGAGGCCAGCACGATCCTTGCCATAGGCTTACCTCCCGGTGGAGCCGAAGCCGCCTGCGCCCCGGTCCGTCTCGTCCAGCTCCTCCGCCTGCACCAGAACGGGCCGCACTACCGGCGTCACCATCAGCTGGGCGATGCGGTCCCCGGGCCGGATGGTATAGTCCTCCCCGGACAGATTCACCAGCCCCACAGAGATCTCCCCCCGGTAGTCGCTGTCGATAACGCCCACGCCGTTGCTCAGGCCGATTCCGTGCTTGAACCCCATGCCGCTGCGCACAAACACCAGGGCCGCATAGTCCGGGGAGGGCAGGGCAATGGCGATCCCCGTGGGGATGCCTATCCGCTGGCCCGGGGCCAGGGTCACGTCCTCCTCCATGCACGCGCACAGGTCCATGGCCGCCGCTCCTGCCGTCTTATACTGGGGCAGCGGGAACTCCCGGCCTATTTTCGGCGACACCGCCTTGATTTTAAACTCCATTGTACCACTTGCTCCTATTGAATATGAAAACAAACTGTGAAAAGATTGTAAAGGTTGATAACCGGGCGTATTTATTCCACACCCCGGTAGAACAGCCCCCGGGTCAGCTGGTCCGGCCGGTAGTCGCTGCGGCCCTGATAGGCCCGCAGCACCCGGACGCACTCCTCCGGCGACTCCGTGGTAAACCGCAGCCGCGCCCGGGTCAGCCCCAGCTGCCGCCACTCCGGCTTATCCGCCAGGAACAGCACTTTACTGTTCTCGATCTCGCACCGGTGGCCCCACTGGCCCACCAGGGGGAACTGCGCCCCGGTGCGGTCCACCAGGACATTCTCCTGGCCGCACCGGCAGGCAGGGGAGCGGTCCGCATAGTCCCGCCCGGCGTCCCGGCAGCCCAGCTGATTGCGGATGACGCAGTTTTCCATGATCATCAGCGGCAGGCGGCCATATACCACCGCCTCGCAGGGCAGAACCTTCCGCAGATCCCGGATCTGCTGCCACCGCAGCTCCATGGACACGGCGGCGGCCTCCAGCCCCAGCTCCTTCCAGAAAAGCAGAGACTCACTGTTGAAAAGATTCAGCCCCAGGTCTCCCCACAGGGGCAGACCCAGCCCCTCGGCAATGGGCAGGTGCCCCAGATTGCCGATGGCCACGGCGGAGAGCTGCTCCCGGTGCTGCTGCAAAAGCGCCCGCAGCGCCGCCTGGTCCTCCGTCCGGAAAATCCGGGGCAGAACGGCGCAGATATGGGTCATCTCCGCCCAGCGGTTCAGGTCGAGCTTTTCCAGAAGCTCCGCCGGAACATACACCGTCTCGCACTGGGCCAGGGGCTCCGTCAGCTGCTCCGGCCGCATAATGGAGCAGGTCAGCACCGGCGCGTCAGGCCCCGGCTGGGCCTGGGGCAGGGGAGAGGGGGTACCCGTCCGCCGCACCGGCGGCTTCCAGGCCCTCCAGGACCTGCCGCCGCAGGGCGTTCACGGCGCTGGCCGGCAGCATCAACCCCTCCTCCAGCTCCACCCGGGTTTCCCGGGGCCGGAACACGGTGCCGCCGGTTTTCTCCAGCCGGGATTGCAATTCCTCCGCCGTCAGGGCCCGGTTCCGGGCCTCCTCCGGGGTGGGACCCTCCGCCCGGACGACGTGTCCCCCGGCGCTGGCCGTCAGGGATACCGGCTCCCCGGCCCGCAGGGTGCAGACCATGTCCACCGGTACCCGGCGACTGTCCTCCTTGCTGTACCCGGCCTTGGCCCGGGCAAACAGCTCCTTGGACTCCGGGGCGTTTTCCGGCCGGGTGCCGAACATCTCCGGCCCGGTGCGCCCCTTATAGTATCCGTCGGTGAAGCCGCTGCGGGAAAAGGCGGCCTCCAGCTGCCGGGACTCCTCCCGGCTGGGTCCCCGCTTCTCATCCAGCAGACGGCGATAGATCCCCGTGATCACCGCCACATATTCCGGCCGCTTCATGCGGCCCTCCAGCTTCAGGCACGCCACGCCCATCTGTTCCAGCTCCTGCACATAGTCCGCCAGGTTGGCGTCCTTCAGGCTCAGGGGATGGCCTCCGGCGGCCTTTTCGTTGACGCCGTAGGGCAGGCGGCAGGGCTGGGCGCAGGCTCCCCGGTTGCCGCTGCGTCCGCCGATCACGGCGCTCATTTCGCACTGACCCGAGTAGCACATGCACAGGGCCCCGTGCCCGAACACCTCGATTTCCGCGGGACAGCCCCGGGTTATGGTGTGGATGTCCCGGCGGCTCAGCTCCCGGGCCAGCACCACCCGCTCCAGGCCCAGCTCCGCCGCCCGGCACGCCCCGCCCAGGGTGTGCAGGCTCATCTGAGTGCTGGCGTGGAGGGGAACATCGGGCGCAATTTCCCGGGCCAGCCGCCAGATGCCCCAGTCCTGGATGAGAATGGCGTCCACCCCCATGTCCGAGGCTTTTTTCAGGGCCTCGGCGGCGGCAGGCAGCTCCCGGTCCGTCACCAGGGTGTTCAGGGTCAGATACACCTTCACCCCCCGCAGATGGCAGTAGGCCACGGCCTCCCGGAACTCCTCGTCCGTGAAATTCCGGGCGCTGCGCCGGGCGTTGAGCCCGCCGAAGCCCATGTACACGGCGTCTGCCCCGTTCTGCACGGCGGCCACCATGGCCTCCCAGCCCCCGGCGGGGCTCAGCAGCTCCATCATTGGCCCCGGCCCTGCTGGGCCTTGAACAGCTGGCGCTTCAGCTCCGAGGCCTCGTTCTTGGCCTGGGTGGCCTCGTCCAGATAGTTTTTCACCTGGCGGCGCAGATTCTCCGCCGCCGCCTGATTTTTCAGCAGCTCATCCGCCAGGTTCACCGCCGCCAGCACCGCCGCGTCCGTCTGGCTCACGTGCAGGGCATCCAGCACCTGGCGCATCTTCTCGTCCACCAGTGCGCCTACCTTCTCCATATATGCCGCGCTCTCGTCTGCCACCAGGGTATACTCCTGGCCGCAGATGTTCATTGTCACCTTATTTGCCATGTCATCCTCCTATTTATGTAAACCACAGAAAGAGTCATACCGATACAGAATCCATTATACCACAAAATCCCGCCGGGAAAAGCCTTTTCTGACGAAAAGGAGAATTTTGTGAAAAACCTGCCTGGGCGGCTTTACGAACCGGGGGATTTCGTGTAAAATAAAGGGGTTCCGAAGGAAACAGAAGGGAGGGCGCGGCTATGAGCGGCTATATCCTGCGGGAAAATGACCCCAGCATCGTGCTGACAGCGGACCAGGTGGACCGCCTGGTGAAAAACGGCGACGGCGACGCCGCGCTTTTATACCTGCTTCTGATGCGGGCGGACCGGGGCATCACCGAGCAGGAGCTTCAGTCCCGGCTGCGCTGGAGCCAGCTGCGGCTGAACGCGGCGGAAACGGGCCTGCAGCGGCTGGGCCTGATCCAGCGCCCGGCGGAAACGCCGCCTCCGGCCCCGGCGGAGGAGCGCCCGGTATACAGCGCCCAGGACCTGGCGGCCCTTCTGGAGGACGACCGCTCCTTCCGGATGCTGATCCCCCAGGTGGAGGAGAAGCTGGGCCGCAAGCTGAAAACCGCCGACCTGCAGGTGCTGGCGGGGCTGTATGACGACCTGGGCATGCCGGCGGACGTGATCTATCTGCTGGTGAACCACTGCATCACCCGGTCCGAGGAGCGCTACGGCCCCGGCCGCCGTCCCACCCTGCGCCAGATCGAGAAGGAGGGCTACTACTGGGCCCGCCAGGGCCTGTTCGACCAGGACAGCGCCGCCCGCTATCTGAAAACCTGGCGCGATAAGCAGCAGGGCCAGTCCGCCTATATGCAGGTGCTGGGCCTGGGCCAGCGCCGCCCGGTGGCCAGCGAGGAAAAGTACATCTCCGATTGGATGGACAAGGGCTTCCCGCCGGAAACGGTGGCCCTGGCCTACGACAAGACCATATTCTATAAGAAGCAGTTAGAGTGGCGGTATCTCAACGGCATCCTCCGCCGCTGGCACGAAAACGGCTGGCACACCCCGGAGGAGGTCCAGCAGGGCGACGCCGGAAAGCCCGCCCAGCCGTCCCCGAAGCCGGACAAGCCGGATCAGGACAACTCCCGCATGGAAAAATACATGAAGTGGTAATATAAAGCGGTAAAGGAGGGAACCCCATGCCCTACGATGGAAAAATTCTCAGCCGGGCCATGGCCCGCTTTGACGAGGATAAGCAGCGCCGGGCCCGGCAGTTCCGGGAGCGTCAGCAGCAGCTGTTTGCCCGGGAGCCGGAGCTGGCGGACATCGACCGCCGCCTGCGCGGCACCATGAGTCAGATCATTGCCAAGGCCCTGAAGGGAGGCCAGGACCCGGTGCCTGCCATCCACGCCATCCGGGACGAGAATCTGGCCCTCCAGCGCCGCCGGGGGGAGATCCTTACGGCTCTGGGCTGTCCCGCCGACTATCTGGAGGAGAAGCCCCGGTGCGCCCGGTGCGGCGACGCCGGGTTCCTGCCGGACGGCTCCATGTGCGCCTGCCTGCGCAGCTACTACGCCCGGGAGCAGATCGCGGAGCTGTCCCACATGCTGGACATCGGCTCCCAGAGCTTCGACACCTTCCGCCTGGACTACTATTCCACGGACCGGGGCGGCCTGCCCCGCTCCCCCCGGGAGGCGGCCCAGCGGAATCTGGAGATCTGCCAGTCCTTCGCCCGGGACTTCCGCCCCGGGAAGCAGAATCTGCTGCTGTTCGGCGCGCCGGGCCTGGGCAAGACGTTTCTGTCCGCCTGCATCGCCCGGGTGGTCAGCGAGGACGGCTTCTCCGTGGTGTACGACACGGCGGGGCATATTTTCTCCCAGTTCGAGGCCGCCAAGTTCCGCCGGGACGACGTGGACGAGCCGGACGAAAGCGTGGAGCGCTGCATGGCCTGCGACCTGCTGATCCTGGACGACCTGGGCACCGAGATGACCACCGCCTTTGTCCAGAGCGCCCTGTACCAGCTGCTCAACGGCCGCCTGCTGGCGGGGAAAAGCACCATCATCAGCACCAACCTGGACCCCGACCAGATCGGCCGTCGCTATTCGGCCCAGATCATGTCCCGGCTGGAGGGAGAGTTTGAGCTTCTGCCCTTCATCGGCCAGGACATCCGCCTTCTGAAGCGGGAGCAATAGAAGTCTCAAGAAATCCTGCGCGGCTTACGCCGTGCAGGATTTCGCAGCTTGTCAAAAAAGCCTTTTTTGACAAGCTGTGTGCGGTTTTTCAGAACTTTTTAAGTTCTGAAAAACCTGTGATTGCAAACGAAAGACACCCCTGATGGGTTTCTTTCGTAACTATCTTCCTTTCCGATGGCGGAAGATTTCCGAGTTTTTCGACAGTCTCAAGAAATCCTGCGCGGCTCACGCCGTGCAGGATTTCTTTCATCCCCGCAAACCGAATTAACGACCGCAAACGTTACCGCGCTGACTGCCGCACGATGTATCATCTTTCAAAAATCCGCGCCGTCCTCGCGCGAACTCCTGTAAATTATTTCAACGCAATAAAGAATCCGCGAATTTTCCGTGAACATCGTAACGAAAATGTAAAGAATTTTTGTACAAAGTGAGAATTGATTTTTTCTGCAAAATAATTATCATATTGGACGGAATGCAAGAGGAGTTGCGTCCTTTTGCTCCAAAACATTATGATGTATGAATAGAGGAGGAGAAAAATGGTTAGCTTTCTGATTTGCCTGGCCTTGCTCATCGGCGGTTATTTCGTCTATGGCAAGGTGGTGGAAAACACCTTCGGGCCGGACGACCGCGAGACCCCCGCTGTGAAGATCAACGACGGCGTGGACTATGTGGTCCTCCCCCAGTGGAAGCTGTTCATGATCCAACTGCTGAACATCGCGGGCCTTGGTCCCATCTTCGGCGCTATGCAGGGTGCTCTGTGGGGCCCCATCGTGTTCCTGTGGATCACCTTTGGTACGATCTTTGCCGGTGCAGTGCATGACTACTTCTCCGGCATGATGAGCGAGCGCAACAACGGCGCTTCCATCTCCGAGATCTCCGGTATCTACCTGGGCGGCTTTATGAAGAACGTCATGCGCGTGTTCAGCGTGGTGCTGCTGATCATGGTGGGCACCGTGTTCGCCGTGGGTCCTGCCGGCCTGATCGTCACCCTGTTCAAGAACGGCGGCTCCACCGGCATTGTCACCACCACTCTGTTCTGGCTGATCATCGTCCTGGTGTATTATTTCATCGCCACCTTTATTTCCATTGACAAGATCATCGGTAAGATTTATCCTATCTTTGGTATCTGCCTGATCGTCATGGCCGTCGGCGTGGCCGTGGGCATCTTTGTCAAGCCTGAGTACACCATTCCCGAGATCTGGAATCACTTCGGTTCCATGCATCCCAAGGGAACTCCCGTGTGGAGCTTCATGTTCATCACCGTGGCCTGCGGCGCTATCTCCGGCTTCCACTCCACCCAGAGTCCCCTGATGGCCCGCTGCATGAAGAGCGAGAAGCAGGGCCGCTTCGTGTTCTACGGCGCCATGGTTTCCGAGGGCGTCATCGCCCTGGTGTGGGCCGCTGCCGGCTGCGCTCTGTATGAGGTCACCGGCGGCCTGAACACCGGCCTGGCCGAGATCCTGGCCAATGGTCAGTCTGCCGCCATCTATGATGTCTGCGTCAAGACCATGGGCAAGGTGGGCGTGGCCCTGGCTATGCTGGGCGTGATTGCCTGCCCCATCACCTCCGGCGACACCGCCTTCCGCAGCGCCCGTCTGGTGCTGTCCGACTGGTTCAAGATCGACCAGAAGAAGTGGAAGAACCGTCTGCTGCTGTGCGTGCCCGTTCTGGGCGTGGGCGCTGTCCTGGGCGTGGGCAATGCCCTGGGCTTCATCGACTACACCGTTATCTGGCGTTACTTCAGCTGGACCAACCAGACTCTGGCCATGATCGTCCTGTGGGCCGCTTCCATGTACCTGTACTATGAGAAGAAGAACTACTGGATCACCGCCGTGCCTGCCACCTTCATGAGCGCCGTTTCCGCCACTTACTTCCTGCTGGGCAACGAGTGCCTGGGCCAGTTCATCAACCACAAGACCGCCGAGGGCGTCACCGTGTACAACACCGCCTTGGCTTATCCCATCGGCATCGCCGTGGCCGTCCTGTTCCTGGGTATCTTCCTGTACACCATCAAGAAGCGCCATACCCAGCCTCACTACGAGACGCTGGGCAAGTAATTCGCCCCTTTTTCAAAACTTCGCAAAGCGGCAGGCCCCTCCTGCCGCTTTGCCCCTATGGGAGGAACTGCTATGATTTTTGCACCTGCACGCCTTGGCAGCGTCACGCTGGATAACGAGACCCTGGCGGCGGATAAGAAGGGCTGCCGCCGCTTCGGCCCCTGCGGCGTGGGCGAAAAGGCCCTGTATCTCAACAGTTTTTTCATCGACCGGCACTATTATGTGGCGCTGTCCTCGGTGCGCCGCGTGTTCAAGCGCGTGGCCATGAGCAAGGGCGGCTTCACCGGCAAGGGGGCCTTCGGCTCCATCCCCTACCTGGTGGTGGAGTACGACGGCGGCGAAAAGCAGTGCAATTTCAAGCACGAGGAGGACGTGGACAACCTGCTGGCCTACCTCTCCAAGCTCTGCCCGGACCTGCCGCTGCAAAGCCGCAAGGTGGAGCAGCACATGGCCCAGCAGCGGGCCGAGAACGCCCGCCGCTATCTCAAGGAGCTGACGCCCCAGGCCCAGGCCGAAAGGGAGCGCCTGGAGCAGGCCCGCACCTTCCTGGAGGATCACACCAACCTGACCCGCCGCCTGTCCCAGGCGGCCAAGGCCAAGCGGGTCAACGACCGCTCCAACCCCAGCTATAAGTGGGTGGCCCTGGCCATCGTCATCGCCGGGCTTATTGCCTTGGTATACGGCGTGGTGTCCATGATCCGGGGCACCAACAGCGTGGGCATCTACTTTGCCCTGTTCGGCCTGACGGCGGTGTTCCTGTTCTCCGGGGCCCATGTGCTGCCTACCGCCCGCAACAACAAAACGGCCCTGACCCGGGAGTGGGAGCAGGCCCAGGCGGACCTGGCGGCGGTGCTGCCGAAGGATTTCCCCCTGCCTGCCCGCTATGCCCACCCAGTGGTGCTGACCCGGATGATCCGCGTTCTGCGGGAGGGCCGGGCCCAGACCGCCGACGAGGCCCTGGACGTGGTGAAGCGGGACCTGAAGGCCCTGACCGCCGATGTCCAGGTGGAGCAGTGGGAGTATGACGAGGTGGTGGCCGTGAAGCCCATGTTCCTGCTGTCGGACTATCAATAACACAAAAATCTCCCCGCCCGGGGAGATTTTTTGTGCTTGACAAATACCCGGGAGGGGTATATAACTATAGATACCCCCACGGGGTATCATGAAACGAAGCGAGGCGGGGAAACTATGGAAGAACACAACTGCTGCCGCTGCTCCCAGCGGAAAAAGGAGCGCTCGCCGGAGGAATACAAGCGCCTGATCCACCGGCTCAACCGCATCGAGGGCCAGATCCGGGGCATCCGGGGCATGGTGGAGGCCGGGGCCTACTGTCCCGACATCCTGGTCCAGGCGGCGGCGGTGAACGCGGCCATCAACGCCTTCAACAAGGAGCTGCTGGCCAGCCACATCCGCACCTGCGTGGCCCAGGACATCCGGGACGGCAAGGATCAGGTCATCGACGAGCTGGTGACCACCCTGCAAAAGCTGATGAAATAGGAGTGGACACAATGAAGCAATACAATGTCACGGGCATGAGCTGCGCCGCCTGCTCGGCCCGGGTGGAAAAGGCGGTGGGGAAGGTCCCTGGGGTCACGGCGTGCTCTGTGAGCCTGCTGACCAACTCCATGGGCGTAGAGGGCACGGCGGAGCCCTCCGCCGTCATCGCCGCCGTGGAGGAGGCAGGCTACGGCGCGTCGGAAAAGGGCGCGGCCCAGTCGTCTCCCAGTGCCGATGAGCAGCAGCTGGAGGACCACGAGACGCCCCGGATCCGGCGGCGGCTCCTGTGGTCCGTGGGCTTTCTGCTGGTGCTGATGTACTTTTCCATGGGCCACATGATGTGGGGCTGGCCCCTGCCGCCGTTTTACGACGACAACCATGTGGCCATGGGCCTGACCCAGCTGCTGCTGACGGGGATCATCATGGTCATCAACCAGAAGTTCTTCATCAGCGGCTATAAGGCCCTGTGGCACCGGGCCCCCAATATGGACACCCTGGTGGCCCTGGGGGCCACGGCGGCCTTCGGCTACAGCACCTATGCCCGGCGGCCCAGGTCCGGGGCGACGAAGCCGCCGTCATGACCTATATGATGGACTTCTATTTTGAGTCCGCCGCCATGATCCTGACCCTGATCACCGTGGGCAAGATGCTGGAGGCCCGGTCCAAGGGCAAAACCACCGACGCCCTGAAAAGCCTCATGAGCCTGGCTCCCAGAACCGCCTCTGTGCTCCGGGACGGCCGGGAGGTGGAGGTGCCGGTGGAGCAGGTGCAGCAGGGGGACGAGTTCGCCGTCCGGCCCGGGG
>OHJG01000371.1_pt1 | contig 24031 bp, 30 predicted proteins | sample 1568481 | NCBI WGS metagenome assembly OHJG01 (sample SAMEA3879505, study PRJEB24766) | human gut metagenome | biome: human-associated habitat; feature: feces | place: USA | collected 1985/1987
AACATTCTGATTCCGCTTTCTGCCAATGCCAGCCGCGGAGACCAGATTTTAAATGCGCGTTCCTTTGAGCGTCAGGGTTACAGTAAAGTTCTGGAAGAAGAATCCGTGAATGCGCAGACCCTTCAGTCCGCAATCCGTGAGGTTTACGAAAATCGTCAGACCTACATCAATGCGATGAAGAAGAGCAGCCACACCGATTCCATCGGCCGCATCCTTTCCCTGATCCAGGAATGCGAACGCAAATAGTAACTACAGAAATCCCCTTTCTCTGGCTTTGTCAGCAAAGTGCTGGCAAAGCCATTTTTTCGTCCGGGTCATTTTCACCCGCAGATTTCCTATGGTGATACCCATTTCGGATGCTACTTCCTTTTCCGAACGCTCATGCACCTTGATTTCACGCGTAATATAATAACCCGATTCATCATGATCTTTCAGTGCATCCATCACTTCCCGAAAAAAATGATTTCTCTCCTGCTTTTCTTCCTCTGCAAGCGTCGGAAGTTCCATCTCTTCCGCCCGAAGATCCTCATCCAGTTCGTTCCAGTCAAAACGTTGTGCTTTTCTTTGATAATCAATTCCCAGATTCTTTGCAGCGACACGGACCCAGCCTTCTACTCTGTCTTCATCCAGCGCATCAATATTCAGGTACAGTTTCACCATCGTTTCCTGTGCGATATCATCCGCATCGGCTTCATTGTGCACCACCTGCATTGCGGCTGAATAGGCTGTCATTACATACTTTTTATATATTTCTGAAAAGTTATTTTTGTCCATTGTTCTCCGCCCCTGTTCGTCTGTCATTGATTCTTTTTCTGGCTGCTGCCAGCCTTTTCTCAGGCCTTCAGCTCTGCCGTCACGCTCTCAATGATCTGCTCTTTTACCGCATCCTCGAGAGTTCCCTGCTTCCATGCAGCAATACCGGCATTGTCACCTTCATATCTTGGAATCAGATGCATATGGAAGTGGAATACCGTCTGTCCTGCTGCCTCACCATTGTTCTGTACCAGATTGAAGCCATCAGAATGAAGCGCTTTCGTCATGGCCGTCGCCATTTTTTTGCCGAGAATCATTGCTTTCGCTGCGGTTTCATCCGGAATTTCATAAATGTTTGCAAAATGCTGTTTTGGAAGAATCAGCGCATGTCCTTTCGTTGCCGGTCCCTGATCCAGAATGACACGGAACTCATCGTCCTCATACAATGTCGCGGTTGGAATTTCTCCGTTTGCTAATTTACAAAAAATACAATCCATGATCTTTTTCTCCTTTACTTTTTTTAATTCTTCTGTTGTTCCGAATCCCGTTCTGCACGGTTCCGAACAACTCTATTTTCTCACTATTTGTCGAAAAATGTCAAATAATGCAGAACGCTTTTTGTTGCGCGCTCCCCCTTTTCAATGCTAAACTTTTGCCTAATCAAAAATCATTACCTACGCATCATAAGGAGGATACGGCTATGTCAAAAGAACCAACAACCAATTCACAGGGCTTATCGGAAGAATGTCACGCTATGATTTCCCGGATTTCACATGAGGTTCGAAATCCTGTTGCGGTTATCCACAGCTTTCATCGTAAGTGTCAAATAAAACAGTGTATAGAAAAATAACCGTCAGCCTTTTATACTAAAAGGTCAACGGTTATCGACAGAATTCTTTTACAAGAGGATTCCAAGGCAGATAATCATCCAGATATTCAGGATGTTCAAGAAAAGCACTCCCCGGCATGTCGGACAGGATATATTTTATATATTTCATCGGGGCAAGCCCATTCGCTTTCGCTGTCTCTACCAGTGTATAGATTCCTGCACTGGCTTCCGCCCCTTTCGGACTGCCGGAGAACAGCCAGTTCTTTCTGCCGATCACAAAGGGACGGATACAGTTTTCCGCAAGCGAATTACTGATGGAACAATTCCCGTCTTCCAGATAATTCCAAAAACCTTCACGGTTATTTAAGGCGTAATGAAAAGCTTTTGAAAGTTTGGATTTCGGCAGCTCTCCGATGGCACTTTTTTCTGCCCATGACCAAAAAGCCTCGAGAAGCGGTTTCTCGCGGATAAGACGTTCTTTTTTCTTCTGATCAGGAGGGAGCGCCTCCAACTCTGACTCTATGTTAAAGAGTTGATTCAGACGGAGGATTGCTTCCGCAGGTTTTGATGCTTCCGAATTATGGATGTCTTTTGGGAGCGCATCCACGAAAGCCCGGCGCAGATGCGTATAGCAAAGACATCTTTTTACTCCTGAAACTGCATTGTATCCGGAGTAAGCGTCTGTATGGATATAACCTTCATATTCCCTCAGAAACGCTTCCGGATATTTCCCGCTTCGTCCCGGCTGGTACTCGAAGTAGCGGATGGGATTTACAGCATCTCTGATGCTGCAGTAAACCCACATATAGGAATCGGACGTATTTTTCCGTCCCGGTTCTTTCAGCACCTGTACATGTGTTTCATCGATATGAAGGTATCTCTGTTTCAGAAGTTCCAGCTTCAGACGGTGGACGATGTGTACAAGCCAGTCCCGATAGACAACCAGAAGCCAGTTTGACATAGTCGCTCTGCTTAAACGTAATCCCAAAGCCTCCCATTCTTTTTCCTGTCTGTACAGCGGGATGCTTAATTCAAACTTCTGGTGGATGAGCCAGGTGATGGTAGATGCAGATGCCAGAGAATGCAGGACGGGAGGATATGGCACCGGAGCCTTCTCCATATAAGGAGTTCCGTTTTTCCGGCACGACCTGCATTCATACGTTTCCCGGTAATGGTCAATCACCTTGAGTTTTGCAGGGATAAACTGTACTTCCGTGCGGACGAATTCTTCCCCTACTTTCACCATCGTACTCCCGCAGTTATCGCATATCTGTTCCCTTTCATCTATGGTATGGAGTACTTTGCTGTGAGGGAGATTTTTTACCAGTTCTTCCCGCTGACCGGTGTACTTCCTTTTACGTAGGTGCTTCTCTATCTCAACAAGCTCCGGTTCGTGTGCATCAGGATCCGCACAGGTTTCGATTTCATTAAAAAGAGACATCTGCCCCTCGATTTCGAGAGTAGATGTCTTCTCGGATTTTGTTCCATAAAGTTTACGGGTCAGGAAATCAACCTGCTCTTTCAGGAGCCGGACCTGCTGTTCCAGTTCTTTGATATGATTTTTATACTCCTGTTCCGTAGCTGACATAACCTGAAAACCCTTTCGCTTCGATAGGATTATTATACCATAGAATCGTCAGATTTCCCAGCATTTCTAAGGATTTTCAGTATTTTCAGACTTATGCGGGAGCCATTTCTGAACCGCCTTTGGCTGCTCCGGGTTCAAACCTTCCAGAAGCCAGCGCAGCTGCTGATCAGAAATCTGTTTTGCTTCTTCGCCGGTCCGCGGCCATTGGAGACGTCCGTTTTCGTACCGTTTGTATAAAAGGCAGAAACCGTCTCCCTCGTAATGGACTGCTTTGATCCGGTCAGCCCTCTTTCCACAGAACAGGAATAAGGAATTGCTGTAAGGATCCAGTTTGAAGTTGTACTGGATGATATCCAGCAAGCCATTGAGCTGCTTCCTCATATCGGTGTAGCCGCATCGGATATAGATTTTCTCCACATGGGAAAGCTCTCCTAACATGACTGCACGGCTTTCAGAATGTTTTCCAGCATCTGGGCAGATGTGCCTTCATAAAGTTCCACTGTTATGGATCCGATATGAAGTATGGCTGCAGGAGTGGAACGGGAAATGTTTCTGTCCGGAAGTGAAAGCTCCGCAAACTCAGCCGGGGATTCCGTTAAAGCAGTTGACTGTTGGTCTGTACACATGTGGATGCCGTTTTTCTTGCGGGGCAGTTCTTCCAGGGCAAGCTTTCGAATTTTGGAAAGCCAGTAATAATAACTTTTCAAAGAGATATCGTGTTGTTCACACCAGATCTGATTTGTCAGTCCGGAGGCCCTGCATTGCCGTATTACATCCAGCCAGTATTGAAGTTTCACCTGTTTGTCTGGAGTCAAAGAAGAAAGATCCATAAGCCTGCTCCTTAGATTAGATTTAGAGTTTTTAGAGTCAACTCCCAAAACTCTAATCAATAGTTTACATGCAACAGCCAGAAATTTCGATACACCCTCTTATTGGACGCTTACTGTACATCGTGTACAAATGACAGAAGGAAAACGAAACATCATCCATCAGCTCCTGGAAGAGTATGATATCCAGTCTGCTGAAGACATCCAGGATGCGCTCAAGGATCTTTTAGGCGGTACCATTAAGGAAATGATGGAAGCGGAAATGGACGATCATCTCGGCTATGAAAAATCAGAACGTTCGGATAATGATGATTACCGCAATGGGTATAAGCGCAAACAGCTCAACAGCCGATATGGATCGATGGAAATCGAAGTGCCGCAGGACCGAAAATCAACATTTGAACCACAGGTGGTGAAAAAACGTCAGAAAGATATTTCTGATATTGATCAGAAGATCATTTCCATGTATGCCAAAGGAATGACTACCCGACAGATTTCCGAAACCATCGAAGATATTTATGGCTTTGAGACCTCGGAGAGTTTTATTTCCGATGTAACCGATAAGATCCTGCCACAGATCGAAGACTGGCAGAACCGGCCATTGGACGAAGTCTATCCCATTCTCTACATCGACGCAATTCACTATTCCGTAAGAGATAATGGTGTGATCCGAAAGCTTGCAGCTTACGTGATTCTTGGAATCAACACGGAAGGAAAGAAAGAGGTTCTGACCATCAGCGTTGGCGACAACGAAAGCGCAAAATACTGGCTTTCCGTTATGAACGAACTGAAAAACCGGGGTGTCAAAGATGTATTAATCATCTGTGCAGATGGTTTAACCGGCATCAAAGAAGCAATCGCTGCTGCTTTTCCAAAAACCGAGTATCAGCGCTGTATCGTACACCAGGTAAGAAACACACTGAAATATGTCCCTGACAAGGACAGAAAAGCATTTGCAGCGGATCTGAAGACCATTTATCAGGCCGCAGATGAAAAGAAAGCGCTGGCAGCCTTAGATCGTGTAACTGAAAAATGGTCTCCCAAATATCCGAATTCCATGAAACGCTGGAAGGATAACTGGGATGCCATCTCTCCAATTTTCAAGTTTTCAACGACGGTCAGAACGGTGATTTATACCACCAATGCGATTGAATCCCTGAATTCCACCTACCGGAAGCTGAATCGGCAGAGAAGCGTATTCCCAAGCGATACGGCCCTTTTAAAAGCGCTGTACCTGGCCACTTTTGAGGCTACGAAAAAATGGACCAGTACGATTCGAAACTGGGCGCAGGTATATGGCGAACTGAGTATTATGTACGAAGGTCGTCTTCCAGAATAACGAGTAAACCGACGATCAAGACAGGCGGAAAACCGCCTGCTCTTGACATGCCATTCAACAACTGTTATATATAAAACAAGGGTGAAAAGCTCAAACTGTAAGCTCACCACCCTTGCATATCATAGAAGAATTTTATTTACAGACTTTTTCTCACAGTCTCTTTGATGAAGTTGGTGCAGTGCTTTTTATTTTTCGAGCAAATCCTTCTTTGAAAGAATTGGATGGATTCGAAAAAAAATTTGAAATTCGAATTACAGAATTTTCAAAAATCATGTTTATCTCTTTTCGCTTTGGATCTTCTGACTGGTGCAGCATCTCATATTCTCCATACTTAGACACATGGCAGAGCAAACAATTTATTTTTCCGAATTGTAAGTACGGAATAAATTTATTCATAGCACTTTTCGATACATCAACCGGAAAAATATTAAGAGCCAGGATGCTCGATCTTCCGTGCCTCTTTTCAAAAAAAATACGCTCTGCCATTGTACTGCAGGCACTGCAGCCATTCAATAAAGAGAAATATATTAAAGTTATTAAGCAGTTTACTTTTTTTCATTCGCAAGAAGAAATTGCAGTGCAAAGCAAATTATCATCACGCTGCACAGTCCATTATCGTGCATCACAGACTGTCCCTATACAAAAATAATGAATTATTTTCACACCACACATTTCAAAATAATCAGAAAAATGCAGAATCACTATTCTGTGTTTCATAAAAAATTAAAAGTGAGGTAACTAAAATGGAAAGAAAAAAAACTCAGGCAACAACAGCAAAGTTAAAAAAGGTTCAGACCGAAATCAAAAAGACAAAGGATAAACTCAATAAACTTATGGCAGAAGAGGAACGTTTGACTGTTCAGTATCAGACAGAAAGTTACGAAGAGACTTTAGCTTATTTGAAGTCTGCAAGCAAAAATGGAAAGCCAGATCTTGAAGAGATGTGGAAGTTTTTGCAGAGCACTTATTCTCCTGAGTTGAAAAATTCAGTTTCACCATCGACCGGAAATTCTGCACCTTCAGAAGAATCAACTGATGACGTAGAAGAAAATTCTGAAACAGAAGAAACATCCAGCACTGTTCCGGAACAAAAAACTTCTCATTATGATTCAAATGATCTTGAGTTTTTAGCTGACTAATTTTTTGCGGGACATCCTTTTGGGGTGAGGACGTCCCGTTTTTCAAATAGAATCGAGGTAGCAAATGGAAAGCAAAAATTATCATTTCAATGTGAGCAATCCCGAATTGATTTCAAAAATTGAACGCTTCAATGAATATGGATTTGCAAACCGAACTGATTTTTTTCTTGAAGCAATAAAAGCATATGACACAATTTTCACTCCAGAAAATTCTTTGAAAAAACTCATCACAGACGCAGTGATGGATGGAATTGTTGGAGCATTGAACATAGAAACAAACACAACTGATGATGGTGATAAAACAAATTTTGAAGACAGTGATGAAGATTATCTCATCTACATTAAGTAAGAATTGTAAAAATTTACATTACCTTATACCTACGCTCGATATAAAATCGAGCAAAAGGGGTCTTAGGGGACTCCCTAACAAGATGCAAATTGTTTACAATTTGCGTATCTTGCTAATTAAGAAATAGGAATGTGTTTCTTATGGTCGTAAAACGTCCATGAGCCTGCAGCCCCAGTGTTTATGCGGCTTTCCGGGATTTTCATAAAAAACGCATTTTTCTCCACAAAAAGCCCATGGTCATAAAACGTCCATGGATATTTTTTTCATGGTCGTAAAACGTCCATGGGCTTTTTTTAATTGATTTGTCTCGAAAATTTTTATCACCGAGTACAGAAAAGAGGAAAGTATTGATGGAAAAAGAAAATAAAAAAGCAACTGCCTCTGAGAAACTGACGAAGGTAGTTGCCATTCGAATTTCTCAAACTGATTATGATATTTTTTTAGAAAAAGCAAAAATGGAAAATCCGGAATCCACAAAAATAAATATTTCAAAATACTTATGCAGCGTTTTACACGATTCCACAATTTCAAATTTTCATTTTTTAAAAAAGAATTTTCGTCAAGTCGAACAGGCCTTACTCAATATTGACAGCAAACTTTTGCAGATCGAAAAAAATTCGGCAGGATCTTTTTATCCGGAAGAAATGTTGGAAAAAATCTCTGAATGTAAACGGCAGCTTGAAAAATTAGAGTTTGATTTTCAAAAATTGGAAGAGGAGATTTCAAAATGGCAATCACCAAACTGAGTCATGTCAAAGAACGGAAATCCGGAAATCCTAACGCAGGACTCTATAATTGCATTGATTATATTTTGAATCCTGACAAAACAGAAGAGCGTTATATCGGAGGAAACGCGGGTTCCACTACACAGGAAGTATATAACCGGATGATGGCAACAAAACAAGAATTTCGCAAATTGGATGGCCGACAATGTTATCACTTCATTATTAGTTTCGCACCAGGCGAAACGGATGCTATCACCTGCTTCAATATTGCTCAGGATTTTTGTGAAAAATATCTCGCCGGAAAATATGAATACGTTTTTTCTGTCCATACAGATCACGCGCATATGCACGCTCACATAGTTTTTAATTCTGTCAGTTTAGTAGACGGAGTAAAGTATCATTATTCAGATGGACAGTGGAAGAGTAACATTCAACCGATAACGGATCAGCTTTGCGAAAAATATGGACTGAAAAAATTGACTTACGTTCCAGGAAAAAGAAAAGGCGTTGATTATGGAACATGGAGGGAAAAGAAAGATCCATCCGGAAGTCAACGATTACGTGAAGCTATTGACATGGCAATAGCGCAATCTGATTCCTACGATGATTTTCTTTCTATAATGAGGAAGTCATATCAAGTAAAAATTGGGTTTTCACAAAAATGGAATTCTGAATATCTTTCATTTAAAGATTTTAAAACTCCGGCCGGACGATACCGTAGAAATTACGTTCTTGGAAAATCATATACTGTCGCAAGTATTCAAAAGCGCATTTCATTAAATAAGATGGAAATTCCAGAATCATTAAAACGACTGCCACCACATATTCGAGGTTTTGAATCTTCCATCGGCTCTGGTTTTCGTTCAGCAAATGGTTTATACCTTACGCAGCATCAAAAACGTTATATGATTCAATACTGGAGGTTAAAAAATTCCGAACGCACAGTTACTAGTGGCACAGGGAACATTCGAGAATATTCAAAAGAGGCTGATAGAAATTTGCGTGACCTGCAAACCGTGCAAGATAATAAAATTCGAACCGTTCAGGATTTGTCCTCCCGCTTGGATGAATTGAATCAAATGACCGATTCCATCCGAAGAGAACTTCGTGCAATACAGTCTAGCCGTGAAGATTCAGAAACAGAGAATGTCATTTCCGAATATCTTTCCATTCAAAGTGCATTTGCGAATGCCGCTGTTCCTATTGAAATGGAAGGGAAATTTGAAAACCGATTGGATGAGATCGAAGAAAACTATCCGATCGAAGAATTGATACACCAAAAAGAATCTAATAGTAAAAAAGAAAAACAACTACAGAAAGAAATCAAAAATTTGCAACAGGCATCCAGACGTTTATCAAAATTAAAAAAGATCCAAAAGAGATAAAGAGGAGTAGTGAAAATGGCTTTCCAAAAATATTCTGAAGAAAAACGTAATGAAATTTTAGATTCTCAACAGGAAAAAAATGCGCGTGGAAAAATAAGTTTATTACTGAATTTGGGATTTCCCAAAGATTGGATTGAAAAAATGCTTCCTTATATAAATGAGGATACTACATCATGGCAATTACGCATGATCAGTCTTTTCGATCAAGATCCGGAAGATCTCGTAGCCATGTTGGAAGATTCCGTAAAAAATTCTTCTGTGGAAATTTTTCAATCTATCCGGAAGAAATATTATATTGAGAAAAAAAGCAGTGCAGATATTGACCAGATTCAAAAATCAATGGAGCAATACGTTCCATTGATTCATAACCAACTAGACGCTTACAATGAGATGTCCTCTTTGTTGCAGCAGCAATTCGCCGCCCAAAAAGAGAAAGATGATCTGCATAAATCAAAGGGTGATCTGCAAGAAAAAATAAATGCTATGCAGAAGGAGCATGAAAAAATTTCTATTGAAAAGGAAGATATTTTTCATCAGCTACAGGATTCAGAGAAAGAAAAAATTTCCATTCAGCAACAACTCGTTGATGCGACTGAATCGCTGCAGAAATCTCAGAGAACTGCAGCTTCTTATGAAAAACAAATTGCTATTCTGAATAATAGAATTGATGAACTTGAAAAGCAGTTGGAAGTATATCAAGCTAAAGAAAATGAAATTGCCCGGGAAGAAGAGAAGCAGCTTGAACAGATTCCCGTTAAACGTCGAATAAGCTGGTCATCTTTTTTTCATGACTCTAAAATAAAACGCAAAGAAGAACTAGACATTCAAGAACAGGCTGAACGTGAGAGACTTGCAAAGGAATACATTTATGATCCATCCCATTCTGAAGAACAGGCTGCGCTTTTTCTCGATGCAGCAGGAACAGAAGAGTGGACCTTAGAAGATCTTCGAACACTTGCTGCACAATCAGATATTGACAGCATGAAAGTATTACAGCGTAAAATAGAACAGCTGCATAAAGCTTCACAGAAAAAAAATAATAAATAGCTTTCTTCCACATTTACAGTTGTTGTTTTATTTTGAGGAAAATGATAAAATTAATATAGTTCCATTACTACGGAGGTGATTTAAAAATGTCAGTATCATATTTTAATACAAACGAATATGAATTAATGAATAAAGATAATATTGTTGCAACTGTAAGCTGTACAAGAGATGAATTTAATGACTTATATTTTGAAATTCATCATATATTTTCACAATTACCAATTGGTTTCAAAACATTTAAAGACTGGATCGAAAATCGTAGAGCACCTAGCAATCGCCAGCACATTGAAAAATTGCTTAAGCGTTGCAACTGTTATGATTTAGAAGGCTTCCTTCAAGTTACACATGCTGCAACTTTAAATGATACGTTTTGGGTTCGTCCAGCAAAGAGTCATCTTTCCTGGAATAATGTTTCGTTATTCCAAAATCCTTTCGATGACGTTGTTGCTCGGATAGCCTTTGAAGGTGGTTTATATGGTGAACATTTTTCAACAGCTTCCCCTGAATTTTCTACTGATGGAACTTTTGCAAAGTGTTGGACTCGTTTAGACAATCAAATTTTCCTCATGAAAAGAGGGTCTGAAGGTGGTGCGAATGCTGGGCTTGAGCCATACAGTGAGATGTATGCTTCACAACTAGCCGCTGTATTTTGTCCAGACTCCGTTCCATACGATGTTGTAAATTACCATGAAAAAAAAGCCTCTAAATGTCCGCTTTTTACAAATGAGCAATATGGTTTCGCTCCAATTTATAAATGCATCGGAGTAGAAGCCGGTATTGCCCAAACCCTGCAATACTTTTCTTCTATTGGTAGCGAAAACGCTTTTCGTAGAATGCTAGTTTTAGATGCCCTTATAGTCAACACTGACCGTCACAAAGGAAATTATGGAATATTATTTCAAACTGATACTCTTCAACCGATAAAAATGGCACCTGTATTCGATCACAATCAAAGTTTATTACCATACGCAATGGAAGATGATTTTCGTGATCTCGATTCCTATTTGAGCGAAAAAATTCCACGAATCGGTACAGACTTTTCAGAAACTGCAGCCATGGTAATGACTCCAGATATAAGATCAGATCTAAGAAATTTACAGGACTTTGAATTTTCTGATTCATCAAACGGTTTACCAAAATGGAGAGTAACTGAATTAAACAAATTAATAGTCCATCAATCAAGATCTATCCTTAAATCAAAAAAAATATATATGTCTCCCGATCAACCTAAAAAGAAAAATATTAAAAAATCAACTCCTCGTCTATGAAAAAAATCCGTGTCAATAATTGACACGGATTTTAAAGTTAATGTGATTATGATAGCTCTCTATTCATTATAGTTTACGTGGTTTCTTTCTTGATGTAGTCTTGAGATTTGGTTTGGAAGTATTGCAGTTTTCATTAAGTAATTGTTTTATCTCTGGCCGTGGAGTATTGGAAACTATCGAAAGTCGTTTTAAATACGTTGCTGCATTCAAATAAAGTACATCATTTTGTTTTGAAGAAGCTCCCGTATAAAGTACCAAACGGCTTTTCACCTTTCCAAAATTTTCATCTATATATTCCAAAAAATCAGTGTTTCTTAAATGCTTTGTTTGATCTATTACGATCTGATTAGAGTATTTTACTTCAAACAGATAGCTTTCTCCTTTTTGCTTATCAACCAGTATCATATCAGCTTCAACATGCTGGTTGTTGTTTCTCAAGGTGATGCTTAATTGTGATACGTAATAACGATCCAGATCAATCTTTTGGAATGTTTTATATGTTTCCGCAAGAATTATATTTTCAAGTAAAATTCCTTTTACGAAATGATCTGCTCTTAAAATAAATAAATTTCTGTCAGCTATACCACAAGTATCCTTCCACATAGAATCATCCGCCAAATTTTTGATCAAAGCAGTTGAATGGGCATATATCATACCTGGTTGCATAAAAATTTCTAAATCTTCAGAACGTTCCCCACTATTCAATGAAATATATGATGGAATTTCGAGAAATAGTTCGAGTTCCAACAAGTAATTCTTTAGTTCATCCAGATGTCGCTTACTTAAAGACGTTTGCATTTCATCCAAATCCTTAATTCCCAAAGCATTCTTGGTTGCCTGATTGGCTTCTTCCGTGTTAATTAGTGACACATAAGATGGTTCTTGAATATTATGGATCGTAGAATACAGCGGGGCACTTTTAAAACACTTGTTAACTGCTTTGACCGTAGTGTAATAGCTGAACTTATTAATCATTTTATTCAAAACAGATTTCAATTCATTCTGTTCGTACAACTCAGTTATTGCAGCTCCATACCTTCTTGCATCTTCGCTTTTCTCCAATGAATGTAAAATATTTCCAACAATAGCGGTATTTTGATATTCTTCGCTGGCCTGCAATGTTTTATATGGACTTTTTGTTAATGTTCCTCCGTATTCAATATATTCATCTACGGAATCATTTTCGATAAGTTTTGAAAACTCCGCAAAAGGAATATAGGATGTATGTATCATTTGAATCCTATCATATAAAATATCGGATTGCGCAAGCATAATTCCCAATGAGTCCGTTCCAGCGATAACGATTTTAGCTCCTTTTGCTGCAAAATAATCTGAAAAAGTATTTCCATATTTTTGAAAGTCTGTAACTTCCGTTATTTCATCTAGGAAAAAGTTGCGAACGCCTTTATCGTATAAATCTTCCATTGCCTGCCGCAATTCAAGCATATCACATTCCCGTAGGCAAAGAATATATACTGTTTTTTCTTTGTCTTTATCCGATAGTTCTGATATATACTGATACATCATTACTGTTTTTCCGGTTCTTCGTAGGCCATATAAAGCACAAATCTTTCCAGGATATTCATGCTGCATGAAACCTTTCAATTGATTATAACAATCCCTTTTCCGAACATATGAAGTGGCGATTTGGTTTCCCATAATAATATTAATATTTTTTTCATACATAAATTGCGCCTCCATTTCTTCATTGACTTATTTTATATTCTCGGAACAAGCGGTCAAGCGTACATCTACTTATTTTCAATTCTTTTGCAATCTGCGTTTTCGTTGCCTGTCGGGTCATATAACGATTATAGTATTCTTCGATTCCAGGAACAACGATTTTGTTTCTTCCTTTGTAGCGTCCTTCTTTTTTGGCAATGGCTATTCCTTCCCGCTGCCGTTCCAGAATCATTTCTCGCTCAAACTCTGCAATGGCTGCCATCATGGTGAGCTGCAAACGTCCTGTCGGTGTCGATGTATCAAAGTTTTCTTTGAGACTTACGAACTTTGCTCCAGTATTCTCGATTCTTTTCACGATACTTAAGAGATCATATGCAGTCCGGCCGAGTCTGGAAAATTCTTCCACATATACGACATCATCTTCACGAATGAACCCCAGCATTTCCTGAAGTTTAGGTCTTTTCATCGTTTTACCGGATGCCTTCTCAATAAACCACTTATCAATATTATATTTTCCCAGTGCCTCTCGTTGCCTGGCTTCATTTTGTTCAACCGTTGATACTCTTACATAAGCAATATTCTTACCTTTACTCATTTTTTCCTCTTTGTACAAATAACTTCTTAGATATGGTCTACATTTTGTTCAATAATTGAATCTCTGACTTTATTTTAACATTTTATTGTCCATTTGACAATGTATAAAAACGTACACTCTATTTAGACATTTTTATTGTGACATCAACCCCCGCCTATAAAAGCGGGGGCTTTTTGTTGAACTTAACTCTTAAAAGTTGTAGGTCTGTCACCATTTCCATTCCATAAAGTCCCATACCAATCTACCATAACATATAATCATTCTATTTTTTTATCCATGCTCTTTGTCTAAATTTAGTTCTCTCAAGCAATTGGGGCAAATATTTCCATACTCTTTTGTATATCGCCAATCACTTGTAGCATTTTTTAACCATTTTACACTCGTACTGTTCTTATAATTTCGATTTATAATACCTCCGCAGTGACCGCAAGCTACTTCCATATAAATAATAGCTTTCCTCATTTATATCATATCCTTCCAAAATTAAAGTCGAATTTTAATAAATGGTGCTATACACCATATTATATAGCACCATTATCCTTTAAAAACTTTCTATACATATCTTCAATTCTACTTAAATCGTCTGGATGTAAATTTCCGATCTTAAATATAAAGCTATCTTTTGTAAGTAGCGTTACCTTTGACACTCTTGCGGTAGATGCCAGTCTTAAACTTGCTTCTTCCCAATAAATAATTGGTATATCATAAGGATCTTCTTTTCTGGCTTTGTGTTTTGTAATCTTGACTGATAATACTCCAAGAATATTTTCATCAAGTACAATGACTGGTCTATTGATTGATTTACTTTCATCTTCTTCTAATGGAAATTCTACAAACCATACTTCTCCCTTGTTCACTACTCAATACCTCTTTCTTTTTTCATCTGTTCAAACATATCATCCCATTCGGTTTCATCTTTCCATTCGTCATCAGATGATATAACAGCTTTCCCTTTTTGGTTATAGTTTGTATTCTGCATTGCCAATTTATATGCTTGCAATCCATATATCCCAGTATTCATATCCGGTTTAAATGGCAAAGCTTGCTCTCTAACTGCTTGTTTTGCAGCCATAGTAAAGAAAGTAGTCATATCAAGTCCTAAACTAGACATAAGTTCTTGTAGCTGCGATTTTAATGTTTCATCAATTCTCATTGTTACATTTGTATTTGCCATATTTATCACCTCTTTCTTAATATTATTATATTCTCTATTTTCCTTTATGTCAATACATTGTATTAACAATGCACACAAAAGTTAAATTTCATCTAAATAAACTCTATGCCCATTATTTTCTTTATCAATAGCATAAAAACATGGTTTTTCATTTATTTCTCAAGTGAATTACTCAACGAATTTTTGCTGAGTAATTCACTTGAGATTACAATGTATCACTCTTCGAAAGTTTTCATACAATGTACAACTACACTTTGTCCAACCACTTCAAAGTGATATTTGTATTCTGCAAAAGACACATCAAATTTTCCTTCCGCAATTGACGGATCAGTTTCCTCTTTCGGGAAACATTCTGGCACTGTTGAAATGTATTCACTCATGTTTTTATAGACATTGTATTTTACTTCCCGATTTTTCGGATGATTTTCAATCATCACTTCAAAAACTCCAACTTTTATTACATCGCAAATTTTAACAAAATCCCCTATTGTCAAAAATTGGTTATTATAGTTATCTGCAATAGTTTTTGAGAAAAAAATATTTTCCATTTTATATACCTCCTTAAGTAAACTCTTTCAGCTCATCCCTGAAGCTTTCCCTAATACTCTTCATTATATAGTTTCAAGTATTCCGTATCAAGTTTATTCCAAGTCGTAAGCACTTCTTTAAATTCCTTTGAATCTCTACTGGTTGTTTTTAATTTTTTCCAAGCTTCTTGTACTCGTTTTTTTCTTTCTTCTTTTGTCATTTCTTCTTTTCCTTTCTGTACAAATAAAGATCACGGGAATCAATTCTCTAAAAAACCTTCTGGGGCTTGTTTCTGAGGGGGGATGCTCTTGATTTTTCGAATGTAGAAGTGTGCATTTTCTTTCTTCCTTCCTGCTATATTTTTTCTTCCGGGTTCTCGATCTTTCGGGGGTTTGCGGGCATGATAAATACACCATCCCTGTAAGGATGATAGGGCGGCGCAGCCGTTCATCTTGACCCTATCATCCTTACAGGGATGGTGTATAATGCACGCTTAAAACCCCTGATCGAGGAACCGGAAGAAAAAATATAGCAGGGAGGAGAAAGACATTTTCCACGGACATTCGAAAAAAGTCCCCCTAGGGGGATTTAGGGGGCTTTTATTCTAGTTTTCCTGTGTCAAGGATTGACACAGGAAAATTCCTTCTATTTTGGGGCTTTTTCACAATAAACCATATAAGCTCTTGAATTAAGACTATCCAAAAGATCTTTTCCTGATGTTGATGTAAAATCTCCTGGATTAATTTTAATTTCACGCAAGTTTTTCAACGCAAACCATCCGGTGACTTCTTCTGAAGTCTCATCGTTCCAGATTGACGGAACAGTATAACCTTCTGGTGGTGCAAACAGATCCATTTTGCTTAAATCTTCAACATCGCCAATGATAGCATAATTCCCACTACGCGTTGTCAATATCACCTGATTAATGTCATCACGATATTCCGCGCTTGGAAAGCGTCCCATCGTTAAAAGTACCTTTCCCTCATTGGCCGCCGCATGAAGAAAATAATTCCTTCTGCCGGACTCAGCGCACCACCTTTTTGTATTCCAAATTTATATGCAACAATCATGTTTTATTTACCTCCTTGTATTGGCACCAGTTTACTGCTTGCATTTTTAATTTGTTTGACTCCTTCACGAGCTAATCTTATAGCTTCTTCCTTTTCTTCTTGGCTCCACCCAGCGGCATCAAGAGCTTCTAAGATTCCGCATTCCAGACAATCTCGGACCTATCGCGCCTAGATATTGCTGGCCGTTCAGCGTAATCTCTGCCACATCTTAAACATTTCATACCATGTCTCCCTCCTTTCATTTTCTTATCATATTTTACCACTCCCCAGCACAAGTTACAACTAAATCTGTTATAAAATATTTATGAATTTATTATAAGTATTTTTTATATTTTTTTAACTATTCCATGTATGAAAAGGGAATGAACCATTAAAGATCCATTCCCTTTTTTACAACGATAAAAATTTAAAATACGCTCGAAATATTCCTTATTTTTCTTTGCTTTTATCAAAGATTTGTTTCCGGAGATGGTATTATACTGTGACATCCTTATACCTCCTTCGTCAATTCATTCAGATGCAACTCCCATATACATTATAGAACGAGAAATGCTGTTTTTGTATATCTTTCTTGCATTTTTTGCCTTACCGACGGCATTTACTTTTCTATATTTTTATTATTCTTGAAAATTACATTCCGGATACACACAATCCATATTGAAGTCGTTTTCGAACCAGCAATGTTCCGAAATTTCAGGAATATCCACGACAATATGATCTGGATATGTCTCCTTAACTATTCCTTTGTAAAACTTTTTATCCATCCTGCATCGAACAATTTGCCCGATAGTAAATAAACGTGTTAAATTTGACATTTTCCCCTCCAATCGGGATAGATCCAGCTTACAGCAGGCGCCCTATTTCTCCTATGTTCATATTCAGTATTACTTCATCGTTTGATGTCTTTCTTTCGACACGTACAATTTATATTTCCATATGCCGGTAAAATCCGGCATATGGATTACGGTGTTTCCACCATGCTTATAGATATGGAAGAAACATTACTCTTAAATATCTAAAATATATGCACGATCTGAAAGCTGTTCTTTATCCGATACTTCATTTTTATTTACATATTGTACCATTTTCGTTAATTCTTTCATTCCTACCGATTCTAAAATATCAGCCGAAAGAATAAACATTTCGTGAATTGATGATGGAATTACAACTACTTTATTAATATTATATTTTTTTCCGAATTCTGATAACATTTTTTTATTTAAAATCGCTGACGCTCCTTTATGTCCACTTTTATTCGTTACCACATAGAATGGAGTCTGATCCAGAAAAAGCATAGTTTCCATACATTTTCCAAATCTTCTTGCCATATATTCAGCCAGTCCCATCACAAAGCTTTCTTTATTTGTATTTTTTTCCGCCAGCCCCCATGCTTCCTGTGCAGATACTTCTGCCTTTTCAAAATAGCTTCGGTTCACTTTTGCTGTAATAAATGCACCATCTTCTGTGTTCATTCTGATATATAAATATTTTTCTATTCCCTCAAACTCTGTGTTCTGCCGTTCAATCTCTTCCTGTCCGCTTCGCTGTAATCCAATAAAAATGTGTTCTTCTACATATTCTCTTTGAAAGATTTTTCCTGACAGCATTAATTTCTCTACGTATTCCTCAACACTTTCCAAATTTTTAATACTTGCATTTTCAAATTTCATTGTTTTTTCTCCTTAAATAAAATATTTTTTACAATCCCCAGATGACTTCTGGTACTGCTTCTGTAGGGGGTGCGTTTTTATTTTTCGGAGCATAGACGCTTATTCATCTCTCCTTTCTGCTATGCTCTGGCTTTTGCACACTGATCGTTGTTTGCAGTTGTGCATCATAGCAAATCAGCACTCAGATGCAAGGGTCAAGATGAACGGGCTACGCGCCGCCCTTGCATCTGAGTGCTGCCTTGCTATTTAAGATGCACGCAAACCCCGATGAACAGTGTACAGAAGCCAGAGCATAGCAGAAAGGAGAGAATCACCGTGTTCATGCTACGAAAAAAATCCCCCTTGGGGGATTTAGGGGGGATTCTATTCTTTCCTTATTCTGCCAGTGGTTTGCCAGGACTTTTCATTTGGAAAGTTCTGGCTCTGGCAAGCATTCTCAAAGCTCCGAATTACAATGTCATGATTTCAAATTTTATAAAAATTTTTTCTTGAAAATCATAACTATCTATGGTATCCTATTCATATCCTTAAATAAAATTATTTGCAAAGCCCGTGTCAATGATTGACACGGGCTTTGTTCTAATCTTCTTTATATTTATGGATTTGATGTGGGATCGGGCTATGCGTTCCAGGACCAGGACTGGAAACAGCGCAATTTCCTGCTGTGCGATCTGCAGGAAGTGGTGCGGCAGTCGGATCAGGCCATGATAGACGCGTTGCAGCGAATTCGGTTCGGAGACTATACAGCAATCGAATATTTCAGCAAAAATGCCAGAAAGAAGCCATTCTCGAGCGAAGAAGGAGTTGTCTATCTCTGCGTAAAGAACCGTACTGCAGAACGGATCAACGATGTCCGGGTGTCGAAATTAAGCGGACAATGTGATCTGCGGCGTGACGAACTTCGAAGTTAAGCGAGTGCTGCGGAAAGCAGACGGAAAAGACACCTTTTTCCAGACACACGAGGGCTACTGGGTGACAGGAGATCCGGAACTCGTGGAGTTCATGACAGAATAAAAAACAAAAAGGTTATCAGGTATTTTTTCGAATATCTGATAACCTTTTTAAGAATGCACCTAGAATTTGCAATATCATGTTTTCTGAAAGTCTGCAACAACTTGCTTTCTATAATCGTCTCTTTCAGCTTGCAGTTTATTTAATTTTTTTTGCTTTGCATTTAGCTCATTTTGACATTTTCTCAGCATTTGATGTTTCTTTTTACAATAAGCAGAGCACGTCTGAGCTGCGGTTTTTACCCAGAATTGCTTTCCACAGTAAACACAAACTTTCCTTCGTTGGCTTCTTACATTTTTTTGAATTTCATTATCGGGTTCTTTACGATCTCCTTTTTTTCGATTCCGCTGATACTCCAGCAATCCAATTCGAGCGCATTCTGGCGAACAGTATTTTTGTATAGGGGCGTTTCTTATGAATGTAGCTCCGCAAATTTCGCAGATGCCTTCGCTTCCAACGGACTTTCTGTTTTTATTATGCTTGTACCGCTTCGCGGTTTCGTTTCTTGCTATACGAGCACAATCCGCACAGCGCCCCGCTTTTGGGGCGCCGATAAATTCACGGCCGCAATCTTTACAAATTCTTATTCGCATCACATTTTTGCGCTGTTCTGCGGTACATTCCGGGCAGTACCGCGTGTCTCCGATTCCCTCATACTCTTTTCCACATAAAGCACAAACTCTCATAGGCGTTGACATTGCTTTCCCTCCTTTAGCGTCCGTCATTATAGCAATTATAAAAGGCGTCAACCAGATCGGCCAGATCTTGAGCAGACAATTTTCCAGCCAAAGCGGGAGGGATGCGATTGTAACAAGCACGAAAAGTGTCATCAAATGCGCCTATCTTGCTGCACTTTTTAACACGCTGATATTTTGCCATGAAAAAGACATCCGGGAGAGAAATGTCGCCATTTTTTAAAGACGCGGTAACCTCGCCACTAAAGACAGAGGTATCGAGATCGAGCAGCTCCTCAAGCGAGCAGCCAAAAGCAGACGTGAAAGCCTGGACGACTTTTGCCGACATGTTTTGTGTAGAACACTCTCCAGACTCATACTTCTGTAAGAGTCTGATATTAACACCGACTTTTTTTGAAAAATCGTTTTGCGTCATTCCGCAAAGCGTTCTGATTTCTTTAATTGTTGCCATATTCTGTTCCTCCTTATTTGCGCTATCTGCCTAAAATGTCGCAAGCCTGAAATTCAGAGCCGTTCCATTTGCAGAAAGATTTTTCAGTGTTTCCTCCCTGTGTTTGTTTCGTTCCTTAACTTTGATTACATTATACGCCAATATTGGCGCAAAGTCAATATAAAAAGAGAAAAAATATAGTAAAATAAAGTGTTGACAATACGCCAATATTGGCGTATAATAAAAACAACAAAGGAACAATAAAGAAAACGGGAGGAAATAAGAATGAAAAAATATGAATTAAAGAAATGTAGCGCGGAGTTCGCATGGAAGGAAAGAAAAGAAATAAAAGAGGGATGCACGATGTACGACGTGGAGCCGGAGAGGCTCGGAGAATTTGAGAGCTTGGAAAAAGCAGAGGAAGAGCTCGCGAAATATAAAACCGAGATCAGCCAGTCTGGCGGTTTATTCTCTGTGACGGAGTACATGATCCAGGAAAACGAGTACAACGAGGACGAATGGATCAACGGCGGAAATATTTGGAGCTTTTCAAAAATGGAGATCGAGGTCGTAGACAACGAGACGCTGGAGCTGATCTGCACCGCGGAGAACTACGAAGAGGCGGAAAAGATCGCCGAAGACTACGCGGAAGAGGCAGGAGCGCACCTGATGTTATAAAAGAAAAGGCAGCCTTTAAGGCTGCCTTTTTGCGTGAACAAATAATAACAATACTAAATAAAAATTTTTTTCTTGAAAATCATAACTATCTATGGTATCCTATTCATATCTTTAAATAAACTTATTTGCAAAGCCCGTGTCAATCATTGACACGGGCTTTGTTCTAATCTTCTTTATACTTATGGATTTAATGTGGATCGGGCTATGCGTTCCAGGCCCAGGGCTGGAAACAGCACAATTTCCTGCTGTGCGATCTGCAGGAAGTGGTGCGGCAGTCGGATCAGGCCATGATAGACGCGTTGCAGCGAATTCGGTTCGGAGACTATACAGCAATCGAATATTTCAGCAAAAATGCCAGAAAGAAGCCATTCTCGAGCGAAGAAGGAGTTGTCTATCTCTGCGTAAAGAACCGTACTGCAGAACGGATCAACGATGTCCGGGTGTCGAAATTAAGCGGACAATGTGATCTGCGGCGTGACGAACTTCGAAGTTAAGCGAGTGCTGCGGAAAGCAGCAGACGGAAAAGACACTTTTTTCCAGACACACGAGGGCTACTGGGTAACAGGAGATCCGGAACTCGTGGAGTTCGTGCCGGAATAGAAAAAACTTGAAAAAATAAAGCAATAGTGTTAAGATATATCTGCAAGATAGTTAATATCTTGCGTCAGACACCGAATCTGTGAGTTGAAAAACATTATTGAATAGGTGCACGGAAGGCAGCATAAAAAAAGGACGCAAACATGCGTCCTTTTTTTATGCTGGGGAAATAACAAAAAATATTGACTTATATACTCCAATGGAGTATAATACAATTAACAAAAGATAACAAAAAAGAGAATAGGAGAGAAAATGTACTGGAAAGAAATTTTACAAGTTTACGAAGACATGGGAGTAGAAGATATTATCCCAATCGCGCACACGCGAGTTAAGCCGAATATAAAAGTATTGCTGGATGAAAGCGGAAATTTCGTCGGTGCAATGTTGAATGAGCAAGATCGTTTTACGATTCCGTGCACGATTGAATCGGAGTCGAGAACGAGCGGTTGCTCGCCACATCCAATACATGACAACATGCAATATTTATGTAGCGAGTACGACGACCCAAAGTGCAAAGAAAAGCACGAAAGTTACATGAAGCAGCTGGGAGAGTACATCGAAGAGGTTGACGACGAGCTGGCAAAATCGGTATACCGTTTCCTTGAAAAAGGACTTCTTCGAGATTGTATTAAAGATCTTTTAAAAAAAGTGAATCTGCCAGAAGAAAAGGTTATGGTTTGCTTTACAATGGTAAGTAGGGAAGCTTTGACAAGAGTTTCTGAGTCGGAAGAAAAATATAAAGCGTATTGTTTGCACGCATTGCAGGCGGGAGACGGGCAAGATTTCCAGTGGCGCGACTATTATCTGAAAACGCTGGCACCAAACGGCGTGTGCAGCATAACAGGAAAACCGGATTTCATCACGCCAACTTATCCGAAAGGAATAAGAAATTCGCGAGACTCAGCAAAATTATTTGTCAGCGGATCAACAAATAAAATAAAAGAGAACTTAGACGGAATGCCGACGATCAATCCGGGATATGTGATCACGCAAAAGATCGCCCACACGCTACAGTGCCTAAATTATGAGGGTGAACAATGGGCATATCAAATGATCCGGGAAAACAAAGGAATCACAAACGAAGTTATAAACAAAATTGAAAACGATCGTGAAATGATGGAAAAAGAAAAGAAAAGGTTTGAGGAGAAAATAGAAAAAAGTTATAACGCGATAGCAAAAAACAAAGAATGGATGGAAAAGAAAAAAGAGGAAGACTGTGATGACAATTAAAGAAATAAGAGAGCATTCCGGACTTTCACAAGGGGAGTTTTGCAAGCGGTACGGGATCCCGAAAGGGACCCTGTGCCATTGGGAAAGCGGAGAAAGAAAGCCACCATTATACGTGTTGAGCCTGCTGGAAAAAGTCGTGAAACAAGATAAAAAGAAAAATAAGAAAGAATTATAAGGACGCATTTTTGCGTCCTTTTTTGCTTAAAAAACTCGAAAAAAACATTGATTTTTATACTCCATTGGAGTATAATACAATTAACAAAGGAACAGGTTAAAACGATTAATGAAAGATAAGAAAGGGAAACAAAATGGACGCAAAAGAAGTTTTAAAGAAAATGAACGAAAATTACTTTTCAGTAGCTGCAATTCGCCGGTGCAGAAAAGACGAAAACTACGAAGTGGGTGATATTTGCAGAAACAGCTTCGACTGGAACTATGAAAAGGATGAAAGCACTTTTGAAGACGACGAGCCAGTAGAGCTTTCGGGAACGTGCGGAATGAGAATCGAGAATCTGGAAAATCTTGACAACGAAGAAGCAGCAGAGGCAGAGAAGATATTGGAAAAAGCGTTGAAAGACTCAGAGAGTTATGATTATGGATATCAAACAGTGATTATAGCCGGAGACCGGTATGAATACGGAAGCGATGAAGACGAGATCATCGTTGAAAACGCAGAAGTGATCGGAATTGTATAATTACCATAAAGCCAGCTGGTATGGAAATGAACTTCACAGAGTACCAACGATGTATCCGAGCAGTCAAACCTGCAGTTCCTGTGGCTATCGGAATCCGCTGGTGAAAAATCTGCGCATTCGTATCTGGGAGTGCCCGAAATGCCATGCAGTTCATGACCGGGATACGAATGCAGGCATTAATATTCTGAAAAAAGCACTGCAGATGCAGTCTGCATAAAGATGAAAAGCTGTACCGTAGGGCATACGGGAACAGGATAAACATAGCTTGTGGACACTGTGTAAGACATTGCAGTACCGTAAGGTATTCGTCAATGCAGTAGTGGAAGAAACAAGAATCCCCCTGCTTTAGCTGTGTGGAGTGTCAAAAAATTTTACTGAGCCAGTGTTCTCTAAAATCCTTCTGGGACTTGTTTCTGAGGGGGGATGCTCTTTGTTTTTCGAATGTAGAAGTGTACATTTTCTTTCTCCTTTCAGTTATATTTTTCTTCCGGTTTCTCGATCTTCGGTGGTTTGCAGGCATGGTGTATAATGCACGCTAAAAACCCCTGATCGGGAACCCGGAAGAAAAATATAGCTGGGAGGAGAAAGACATTTTCTACAGACATTCGAAAAAAGTCCCCCTTCCGGGGATTTAGGGGGGACTTCTATTTTCCTTTTTCTGCCGGTGCTGGGAATGGTACCCGCGAGATCGTTTCAAATTGACACTTGCTTTTTAATGCTTTTTAT
>OHJG01000385.1_pt1 | contig 23116 bp, 19 predicted proteins | sample 1568481 | NCBI WGS metagenome assembly OHJG01 (sample SAMEA3879505, study PRJEB24766) | human gut metagenome | biome: human-associated habitat; feature: feces | place: USA | collected 1985/1987
CCTGCCGCTATGGCGCGGAGCGTCTGGCGCTCGACTTGGAACGCGTAATGATGGACTTTCCCCTCCCCTGTCCCTCCGGCTGCGGCACACCGCTCACGCGCGAAGAGCTGCTCGCCCTGCGGGAAAAGCATCCATCGTCCGTCTATTTTTCCCGCGAGCTGATGGCGAAGTATTTCACCTACTCCGCAGGAAATGGCACGCACTTCGTGCTGTTTGACGATGCAGAGACCTTGCGGCAAAAGGTCAAGCTTGCGCAGAATTTAGGCATTCAAACGGCGTTTCTCATGTTTCCGGAGATATCAGATCTTTTACCGGAGCTTTGAGCGGCGCAGCGCGCCGCGGGGGGGGATAGCAGCGCCGCAGGCGCCGCACGGGGCAAAGGGGGCCATTCTCTTTTGTGAAAGAGAATGGCCCCCTTTTGATCCCCCAAGAGAAAGGTTTTCACATTGCAAGCGAGCAGCTCGAAGAGCTGCAATGCTTGCCGATTGCACTGCCCATAGCGCGGCGTTGCCGCGTTTGAAGCTGCTATACGATTTGCCTCTGCTCCTATCATCCGCTGTTGCGCAGCCGTTGGCGGCTCTGCTGCCTTACGGATGCGGCACACCCCTTGCGGGTGCCGCTCTGCCCATCTTGTAGAAGTGCGCAGTAATTCCCGTCTACCGCCAGTCTCCACAATGCGGCGAGCGAAGCAATGCCGCTATTTCGCAAGCAGTCTGCCGCCGAGGTAACGTCACTCGCGCCTCACGATAGTAAGGCGCGGTTGCTGGATGTGTCGAAACGTAGGGATTCATGGCGAAGCCATGTATACCGCACCTGATTACCCGCAAGGGGTATGCCACATCCGTAAGGCAGCAGAGCTGCCAACGGCTGTGCAATGCGCAGCGCGTGCAGCTCTTCAAGCCCCAGACCGGCAATGTCGGGGGGCGAGGGGAGCTCCCCTCGCGTTCTCTTGGGGGTCAAAGGGGGCCATTCTCTCACGTGAGAGAATGGCCCCCTTTATTCACGCAGCCCTTGGGCTGCAATATTCTTCCCTTAAAAGGGAAATTTTCCAAAAATCAAATGAGATTCTTTTCAGAATCAGAATCAAACAAATGCACCAGTTTGGCATCAAATCCAAACTTCACCGCCGTATGCCGCGCATACGCCATCGGATCAATATTCGCGGTGGGAATGACCGCCACAACATCCTGCCCGTTTGCGGCAAGGTGCAGATGAAGCTCGCTGCCCATCAGCTCGCTGACGTCGACCTCGGCAGGGATGCCGCTCTCGCCGAGCGAGATATGCACAGGGCGCACGCCCGCGGTGACGCTGCGGCTCTCGACGCCTGCGGCGGCGAGCTTTGCGCTCTGCTCTGCGGTAAGCGTGACGGTCTCGCCCATGACGGTGAGTGTATAGCTGTCGGCGGTCTTTGTGAGCTGGCAATTTTCAAAGAAATTCATCTGCGGCGAGCCGATGAAGCCCGCGACGAACAGGTTCGCCGGATGGTTGAAGACCTCCTGCGGCGTGCCGATCTGCTGGATGTAGCCGTCGCGCATGATGACGATGCGGTCGCCGAGGGTCATGGCCTCGACCTGATCGTGCGTGACGTAAATGAAGGTGGTGTCGATCTTCTCGCGCAGCTTGATGATCTCCGCGCGCATCTGGTTGCGCAGCTTTGCGTCAAGGTTCGAGAGCGGCTCGTCCATCAGCAGCACCTTGGGGCTTCTGACGATGGCGCGGCCGATGGCCACGCGCTGGCGCTGGCCGCCGGAGAGCGCCTTGGGCTTGCGGTCGAGAAATTGGGTGATATCAAGGATCTCCGCCGCCTCGCGCACGCGGCGGTCGATCTCGTCGTTGGGCATTTTCTTGAGATGCGTCTTGCCGTCCGCATCCGTCTCCGCGATCTTTTTGAGCTTGAGCGGGAAGGCAATATTTTCATAGACGGTCATGTGCGGATAGAGAGCATAGTTCTGGAAGACCATCGCGATGTCGCGGTCTTTGGGCGCGACGTCGTTCATCTGCTTGCCGTCGATGAAGAGCTCGCCGCCGCTGATCTCCTCGAGACCGGCGATCATGCGCAGTGTGGTCGACTTGCCGCAGCCGCTCGGGCCGACGAGCACGATGAACTCCTTGTCGGCCACGTCGATATTGAAGTCCTGCACGGCGACAACGCCTTCGTCAGTGATCTCCAGATTGTTCTTCTTTTCGACGGCCTCGTCCTTCTTCTTTTTCTTCTTGCTTTCGGTGTTGGGGTAGACCTTTCGGACATTTTTCAGAATGACCTCTGCCATAATCGTGAACCGCAGTCCTGCCGCCTCCGCGATGCAGGACCTCGCAGCCGCCTGAGCGCGCCGCTTTACGGCAGGTCTCCACACTGCCGCACCGCCGGTTCGGCGGAAAACGTTCCTCCTTTTGTATTTCCCGCGAGCGGTACGTAAAAGGTGGAGTAGCGCAGGCGGGAGGGAATGGAAGTGAGCAAAACTGCTCGAAACCAGTATACGGCAAAGCGCGGCTTTCCACAATGGAAAACCGCGCTTTCATACTGCATTTTGGTAAGATAGATAACAAAAAGAACCAAAATTTATGCCTTTTTACCACGGCGGCGGCGATAGACGACCGCCAGCCGGTCGATGAGCAGATCGTAGACAAAAAAGAGCAGAAGCCCCATCGCTGCCGTCGCCCACAGCAGCCAAGTCGCGCTCTCGGAAAACTCCTGCACGACGGCGGGGAGCTTGAAGACAAAAATGATGAGCGCGTACATGACGCCCATACTCACGGTGCAGAGACCGAGCTTCGCAAAGAGTCGCAGCGCTTTGGACGAGATCGCGTCAAGATTCGGCTTCACGAGGGGATAATAGCCGAGAAAGCAAAAAACGAGGGCCGCTTCCTTATCCGCGCAGAGAAGAAGTCCTAAGACTGCCGCCGCGGCAAAGCAGCTCCATGCGTAGCTTTTGCGGCATTCCTCGCGCGCGGGCAAAAGCGTAGCCGATGCGAGGATCGGCCAGGCGTAGGTCGAGAGCGGGATGACGCCGCTGAGCCAGAGAAAGGCGACCGCGAGCGCGCACAGTACGCCGCACAGCGCCAGTTCATGTGTTTTCTTTGCCAAAATTTACTTCACATCGCTTTTACAGATATTCCGGCTCCATCGCGTCGTGGAGCACGGTGGTGATCGCGTCGGAAAAGACGCTGTCGGAGTGCGCGTGCAGGGCGTTGAGCGTCTCCGCCACGGCGGCGACCTTCACTTTGCCGGTGGAGTACACATCCTGATCGAAGATGAAGCGCACTTCCTTTTCCTGCACCTGCTGGACCTGATTGCCGCTGCGGATGTTGCGCTGGACAAAGCCGGGGCCTGCGTGCAGCTTGAGCGCCGCGAGCGCATCGAGCTTGCGCTCGACGTCGACCGAGCACTTGGCGACGCTCGCTTCGTCCACGCCGTCCTCGTCAAGAATGCCGAGATACGGCGGCTGGAGCAGATCGTTCCAGCGGCGGCCCGTGAGGCCAAGCTGCTCGCGCGAAATGGCGTTGACAAAGCGAAGCCCCACGCGGTCAAAGCAGTTAGGACGGTAAATCTTGATAAACTGGCCGAGCGGCTCGTCGAGACGGGCGGCAAAGTCCTCCCAGTGCGTGTAGCGCATGGTGGAAAGGGCGATAAAGTCCTTCGTGAGGCTCAGCTTGTAGCCGCCGTCCTCGGAAATGAACGTATGGTTGTTGACCGTCCGCGCGGGCGCGCCGTTCACGCCGGGCAGCTTTTCCACCTGGCACTGGTAGCGCGGAAATGCCGCGCGCACGGTCTCCTGAAAGTCGGCGGGCTCGCGCGTGTCGATCGAGAGGATCGTGGGGAAGCGCAGCTGGCAGATGACTTCGATGAGCTGAGATTTGCCGTAGGCGTAGCGGCGGTTATCGGAAGAGATCATAACGTAAATACCTCCGTCATGTTGCATTTGATTATAAATTATAGAGGAAAGAAAAACGATTGTCAAATCAGCGTTCGTGCGCGAAGAAGCGCTGATAAAACTTACCAGCAGAAAAACTGCATATCCGATTTTTTATGAGTCAAACTACCCTTGCGATACCCAAACCGCAAAACTCTTTCAAACAGGTGAAACCAAAAACAATTATAGGAAAAGGAGAAAATCATTATGTCCAGCAAGAACAGCAACAAGCTCAACATCCCCGAGGCCAAGGCCGCTATGAACAAGTTCAAGATGGAAGCCGCCAGCGACCTGCGTGTACCTCCACCATCTTAAAGATTACAGAAAAAATATTGCTGAAATTACTTAAAATCGACAAATTGACTCACAAAAAGGGATACACCGTGCGTTTGAAGCATGGTGTATCCCTTTTTTATGTCGGTGTATACATGAAGCAAAATAGCACGGATCACGATCTCATTCGTGTTCCGTGCTATTACTCGTCCGGCAGATATTCAATGATGTCATTCAGCGTGCAGTTCAAAATTTTGCAGAGAGCTTCCAATGTGTTTGTGGATACAGATTCGTTGGCTTTTAACCGGCGAATGGTGGAACTGCTGATTTCGCCTTTGACCTGCAATGTGTATGTTGTTGCACCGCGCTCTTTCATGGTTCTCCAGAGCGGTTCATAGGAGATCATAGCAGCACCCCTCCCTTTACATATCTCCATTATTGCCTATAATGAAGATGCAGCGTTATAGGCAATATTGCCTATAATATTTTGGAAGGAAATGGGAGGGACTATACTATGAGGGAATCAAAGAGCTGCTTCTTTATAGGTCATCGTGATTCCGATACCGAGATCTATCCTTCTCTCTTAGCTGAAGTCGAGCGCCATGTGACGGAATACGGCGTGACGGATTTCTTTGTGGGTCACTACGGTAGATTCGACCGCATGGCGGCGCAGGCAGTCAAGGAAGTAAAAAAGTGCCACCCCGAGGTACGCCTGATGCTGGTGCTGCCCTACCACCCCGCTGTCCGTCCCATCGAAACACCGAAGGGCTTCGATGGCACTTACTACCCCTGGGAGGACGAGCGTATCCCCAAGCGCCTTGCCATCATCAAAACCAACCAGCGCATGGTGGATACCTGCGATTATCTCATTGCCTTCGCTTGGCATTTCTTCGGCGGCTCCGGCCAGATCGTGGAGTACGCCCGTAAGCAGGAGGCGAAAGGATCGATCCATGTGACCAATCTGGCAGTAAAACCCGGTAGCGTCTAATTGGCCAGAAAAGTTGCAAAAACACCCATAAGACACCTGCTCAATTTTGACCGTTTTGGACTCTTCTGATCCGACAAGTGGCCTTACGGGTATCAAGGCCGCTCAAAGCCTTGGAAATACTGAGTTTTTTGCAAGCAGGAAATCAAATTTTCGCTGTTTGACCTTACTCTTATGCGGGGGCATCAAAGTCCCTTCAAAACTCTTGCGTCATTGTCCTTGATTTTTTCTCGAATTATGGTATAATATGGACAACAGATGTTCTTCTGTAAGTACTCAACAATTGGAGGATGCACGATGAAAACTTTGGTGTTTGAAGAAGTAACTGAGAACGAACTGTTCGCTGACTACACTGCTGGTTGCTCTGGAGATAGATCCGATTGTTGCACCAGAGTATGTACACGTGATAATTATGTGTCCACTGAAGCCGAATGGGGCAAGTTCCTTGAGGTCGAAGGCGGAGTTATCCAGTACTAAACTATTTTGATACGGGAGCAAGGGGGTTGGCGCTACCATAGTGGGTGTGCCAACCCCTCTGTTTTTAATATGAAAATTGATGTAATAGAGTTGCAAATAAGGAAGTCCCATACCATAGAGATTCCCGGCATGGACAGAAAAATCTACGGTGTTGAGTCTGCTGGTCCAATTTTTTGCCAGTCTATTGGCAGTTGCAATATCGAATATGTTGCTATGCTATCATTGGATAGTACAAATAAAGCAATCAATTATTTTACGATTTCAATGGGCGGAATTAATGCGGCCAAAGTTTCTCTGTCACAGCTATTTAGAGCAGCACTTCTTTCCAATGCTTCAAAGATTATCGTAGCACATAATCACCCAAGCGGTGTTTTAGCCATAACAAACGAAGATATTGAAATGACTAAAAAAATTGCATTTCTCGCAAAATGCTTTGATATAGAACTAATAGATTCTTTGGTCGTTTCAAGCGATAACGCAATTTCAATCCGAGAATATAGTGGAGAAATGAAGCATGAACAGCAGGACAATTTTTAAAATTAAAGACTCGGTAGATTTGTTTCTAAGCAATGAAAAGTATATAATAGTTTATTTTATGAACTCAAGGCAAAGAAAAAGCTTTCGGGTAAATGACGATATGCTGCGTCTCTTTGAACTCATCGACGGAGAAAAAGACGTCCAAACATTACAGAGTATTATGCATGATGATTTTGAGATCGATCCCGAATGTACTTCTAGCATCCTTACTGCGCTTTTAAGAAGCAAAATCATAACAGAGGTTGTCAAGGAACAAAATATTCTACCTGATAACTTAGTAAGAAGATATTCCCGCCAGATAAACTATTTCTCCGAATTTTTAGAAGGAGAAATAGAGGGTATCAAGGCTCAAAAGAAGCTTATGGACACCCATATTCTTGTCTTTGGTTGTGGGGCTATTGGCGGGAATATAGCCATGGAACTTGCTATGGCCGGTATCGGCCATATTTCGCTCTATGACTATGACATTGTAGACGAATCGGATATTTCACGACATATTTTCTACCGAGATCAGTATTTAGGTCAACCAAAGGTTAAAGCTCTTGAAGCAGAATTGAAAGCAGTTAATTCTGAAATACAGGTTGTTACATACAACGACAGCATGAAACCAACTTCAGATATTGAAAAGATCATTGAAACAGCTGATTTCATAGTTAATACCTTAGATGAACCTTATATTGGATATACTGCGTCAAAGATATCTAGAATATGCGTAAAGCATAAGAAGCCGCACTTTATTGCAGGAGGGTTTGATGCGCATCTTTCCAGTACTGGCGAATTAATCATTCCATATGTAACTCCCTGCGTCGAATGCTACGCAGATCATTTTAAAGTTGCATTAGAGGGATGGAAACCCAAGAAGCATCCCGTCAAAAGCCGTTACACAGAAATAGGCGGGTTGGCCAGTGCATCGTTATTTTCTTCCTCTTATGCGTGCATCGAAATTTTAAAATATATTGCTGGATTAACAAAAATGGAGGAAGACTATAAAATCAGGGGTGAGTTTTTGTTCCATGATATGAGTCTCACATATCTTGATGTAAGCAAAAATCCTCATTGTCCTGTTTGTGGAGGTGTATTTGGAAATGAGACCTAAACTTAATTCAACAGTTTCTGTTGTTAAGCTAAATGATCAAATCCTAGAATTTTTCAAAACAAACACCAGGCAGCAGGTCAGAATAAAAGTTCAAGATGATGCCATATTGCAGCTTGTAACCAGCCTTGATGGAGAAAAAGAGATTGACCAAATAGCAAAAGAGCAAAACATCGACCCCAGCGAATTGAAAGTCTTACTTGACTTTTTGCAGGGCAAAGGGATATTAGACAACGTCGAGCCTAAAAGCGATTTTTTTCACTACGAAAAATATCGAAGAGTTATACATTTCCTCTCTGAGTACTCTGTATCTCATGAGCATTTGCTTGAAATGTGGAAGAACATTAATTCTGCAACCGTTATGATTATTGGACTTGGTGCAGTCGGAACATGGGTAGCATGCAATCTTGCGGAAACCGGCGTTGGAAGACTAATCCTCATGGACGGTGATAATGTGGATGTTACAAATCTCCATAGGCAATATGGTTTCCGTGAAGAAGACATTGGAAAATATAAAATAGATGCTCTTGAGCAAAGAATACATGAATATTCAAAAGATATTCAAATTACAAAAATCCCGAGATATCTCGAGAGTAACACCCTAGACGATGTAGGAGAACCGGGAATTAACCTTATAATTAATTGTGCCGACAAGCCAAATGTAGATACAACTTCTCTTTGGATTGGCGAATATTGTATGAGGCACAATATTCCTCACATTATAGGCGGAGGGTATAATATGCATCTGTCCTTGATCGGACAAACTGTTTTACCTGGTAAATCTGCCTGCGTAAAATGCTTTCAGACTCAATTAGAGGAAGAAAACAAAATCGATACTTCCGTGGTAAAAAAACTGGCAGTAAAGAACAGAAAAGTCGGTAGTTTTGCTCCTATGTGTTCGTTGATTGCTAGCATGGTGGGAATGGAAGCAGTTAAAGTACTGACTAAACATATCGAGCCATCAAATATCAATAGACGCGGGGAATTTGATATCTACACAATGGATATCAAATACAAACCGTACGAAAAGAGGGATGACTGTGAATGGTGCGGAGAACATGGAAAATATTGTGGTGCATAATGCATCCGAAAACAATCTGAAAAATATTACCGTAAAACTCCCTATTAATAAGTTCACCTGTATAACCGGACCATCTGGATGTGGAAAATCTTCTTTGGTTTATGATACGATATATGCCGAAAGTCAAAGAAGTTTTTTGGAAAGTGTATCGGGAAATCTTTTTGGGCAGAAACTAATGGATAAACCAGCTGTAGATTCTATTGAAAATCTACGCCCGGCATTAAATGTGTCCCAAACTTATTATAACGTCAATCCGAGATCTACAGTCGGAACCATTACTGATATTTCGTATTATTTAAGAACACTATATGCGTTTATTTATAATCAGTCACACTCTAAAAGTGTTGATATGAATTATTTTTCCCCCAACAATCCTACATCCTGCTGCCCGTTATGCCATGGCTTAGGCGAAGAGTATATTATTGACGAAAAAGCATTGATGCCTAATCCTGCAAAACCCCTTTCATCTGGCGGCATCACTTATTATAAGGGTTCAAAAACGTCTATGGAGTTCAAGCTATTAAATGCACTTTGCTTGCACTTTGGTATAGATATTGAAAAAAAAGTTGGGGATTTAACAGAAACAGAGCGGCAACAGCTTCTTTATAGGCGCGATGTTTTGGAAATTCCGTTGCGCTTCAAATCACCGAACGGAAAATATCGTCAGAAAACGATCAAGTCAAAAGGTGCATTTTGTGAACTGCAGGAAAAATTACTGGATATTGATACCCCATCGACATTTTTGAATATTTCAAAGTATTTGAAAAAGGCCCCCTGTTCACGGTGTGGGGGATTAAAACTAAAAAAAGATATCCTTGATATTCGTATTGCTGGCTATAATATCGGAGAATTAGAACAAATCTCGCTAGTGCAGCTATCTCAATGGTTGAACAGCGTATACACGGAACACGAATTTACAGCATATTCCAACCAGATTTTACATTTGTTGAATGAAATCCGAATCCGGGCAAAAAATCTAATTGATCTAAACCTCGAGTACATAAGTATCGGACGCAGTATTCCGACGTTGTCAGGTGGAGAATTACAACGAGTCCGCATTGCCAATCAACTTGATTGTAGTCTATCTGGATTGATTTACATACTGGACGAGCCTTGCAAAGGATTGCACTATCGCAATGTTTCATCCGTTGTAAATGCGACCAAGCGTTTGATTGAGAAAGGTAATACGGTATTAGCTATTGAGCATAATCATCAGTATATTTCAGCTGCCGAGCGAGTGATTGAACTTGGGCCGACAGGAGGTCCTTCTGGTGGGTATATTATCAGCGAACATCAAGGTGGATCTGTATTTCATCCTAAAATCAGATTTAAAAGTGTAGACCCGGCTAAAGACTTTATCTCGTTTACAGGGATTACTCATCATAATTTAAACAATATTGATGTTTCCTTCCCATTTGGAAAAATCACCTGTATTACCGGTGTATCTGGTTCTGGAAAAAGTTCGGTTACTGACATTATTGAGGAAATCTGTTCAAACAAAAATTACACACACTGCAGGGATTTTTTTAATGTCTCAAAAATTAAGCGGGTTATGCGCGTAAACCAGCAACCTATCGGCAAGACACCACGTTCAACAGTCGTGTCATATTTGGGAATATATGATACGATACGCGAGATATTCTCTAAAACAGAACGAGCCAAAGAACTAAATCTTACAGCTTCAGATTTTAGCATGAACACTGCCGGAGGAAGATGTGAGTGCTGTCAGGGGACGGGCAAGCAAAAAATAGAACTAACATATTTGCCCGAGACATACATCACATGTCCGGAGTGCAAAGGATATCGTTTCAAGAAAGATGTGCTATCGGTAAAGTATAATGGGTATAGTATTAATGATATTCTTAATACTCCTATCTCTAAATTGATGGATATTTTTTATGATAATGAAACTATCTCTGGTGTTCTGCAATGTGTAATCGAGATAGGATTGGGCTATTTGTCATTAGGACAAATGTCGATGAGTTTGTCCGGTGGAGAAGCTCAGAGAATTAAACTCGCTAAGAGTCTCAGTGTAAAGTCAAGAGGCAATGGGTTATATATTTTAGATGAGCCAACATCTGGACTCAATGATGTAGACATTCAAAAAGTAGAGTACATCCTTAATAGACTATCAAAAAACGGAGAAACTATTTTAATTATCGAACATAATTTGGAATTTATTGCGAGAATTGCAGATTATTTAGTTGATTTGGGCTGTGTAGCCGGTGATAATGGCGGCAAAACTGTAATTGCAGGTGATCCAAAAAAAGTAATTTCAAGTCCAAAATCTTCGTGGTATTTCATAAACAAAATGATTCCCAACGATAACTAAAGAGATAGAGCCAGGGCTTTATGGCCCCGGCTCTATCTCTTTAGTTATTCGGATAGCATTCTATGTTTTCCGCAGGAGCATGAATTACTTCATCTGGATTAGGGGCAAAAAGTTTATCAAACAAAATCTGATTTCGCTTTTTGGCATCGGCCAACAGTTTTGTGTAAGAAATGACTTCAATGTACTCGTGTCTGAACTGATTAAATCCCGTATATCCGAGGTTATCCGCCGTAGGAAGCAGGCTACTGTTCAAACAATGAGTGCGCATTTTATCTGTTAGGTCACAAATAACATAGCACCTGAATAGTGTGCCCTCTGTAATACTGAATGCCTGTCCGTTTGCCTTCTTCTTTTTCCCACTGCGAATCAGATCTACATACTCCCCGACTTGATTGATCGGATTTTTGCTGTCATTGTCAGGTTTCTTAAATTCAACGATTGTTACAGTCGAAAGCGGTTCGTCGCTATCAGAATATGCAAATGCCTGGTCAAACACAACAATATCGGGTTCTTTTCGGCTGTCACTATCTATTACCGGCATAGATTTGAGAGTCTTATCTGATGCCAAATACCTGTGATATGCCAAACGCTCATCTACGATCCAAAGATTCATCTCCTCAAAAGCAATGTCGTCTGATGTGTGCCTCATAGGACAGATAATAGAATGAATTACATCTTCCTTTTTAAAGCTGCCATCTTCTTGAATCGTGAGGGTCTCTTCCAGCATTGCAAGCAGCGTTTTCCGTCTGGCGACATATTCGGCAAGGCAGGTTTTACTAAGTTCAGTTACACCCGACCAATATTTCTCAAACAACACTTGATATGTTGTATCTGACTGATTTGCAGCATCCTTTGCTGCCTTTTCTAAATCTTTTCCTTGTTTTTGGATTTCATGCTCCCAGCTTTGGAAATGCTTGTGCAATTCCAGTTCCAGTGCGTCTTTTTTTAAGCCCGCAGGAATCAAATCATATATATTAGGGCGGTTGTGCAACAGGTAACGATAAGCGGGTCGATCTTGCGACACAAAATCGTCAATCTGTTTACGCTTTTTCTTTTTGACATCCTCAAGATAGTCTGCAAGGTACCCTGCTATGTAATCTATAGAGGTCGAAACAACACTGTCTTTCCCCGTGCCGAACAAGGAGACTTGATTCCCAGTTTCATCAAAATCGAAACCCGTTCGGGTCGTGTTTACAATAGAATCAAGGTAACTACTGGTCACATATCCTACATAGAAAAAGCCTGTTGGATTGTCGATAGGAACAATCCTTTTCTGTAGGTCCGGGATAAAGCGTTTCAAATCAACAGAGGTTACCTCCTGCATGTTGGCACACAGATGCAGCTCGTGCTGAGATGTTCCTTCAGGAAGGCGAAGATGATATATTACATAATCGGAACCTTGCAGCTGAAAGCGATCCTGGTGAAGCGAATCTCTAATATTTGACTCAAAATATTGGTTTAAGTCTATTGTATCTGTCACACCATCGCGAATTATAATTTGCGGACAGTGTCCCGAAATAAAGAACGGTAGACAATGCTCGATGATCCGTTTTGCAATAACTGGAAGCTCGACAGGAGCTGCATGACGGTACTGGGTCGCAAAATTATTTAGTCTCACAATTGTTTTGATATCGTCTTCGTCAATTTTAACCAAGTTGTTTTCGGGCGAAACACCATCTGGGTTAAAACTGAATTTTCTGCGATAGTATTGACCATCTTCTTGAAAAACACTTTCGATTTCAACCGTCTCGAACGCTTTGAGCCACAAAAATCGACCAATGCCTTTACAACCTTTCTGAATTTTCAGAGTAGAATACGCAGTATTAAAGGAACGGTAGTTAGCTGTGTTCATACCATTTCCATTATCTTCAATTACAAACGATTCAAAGCGTTCCAAGACATCTTTTTGAATCGTTAGGTTAGGATCTTGGTCTTCCCGTTGAGCAAAAATTGTGATTTTTCCATTATCCCGATTCGGCGAGTCTTCGATTGACTGAATAGAGTTTACTACTGCCTCAAAAAGTGGCCAAAGAGCTTTTGATTCAGCTAGTCTAAGGCTATTTAAATGTCCACGAATATCTAATGCAAACATAGTTATCCTCCTTCGCGTTTAAAGGATTAAGCATTGTAACACCTAACGCCATTTTGGCATCTTTTATGTCCCGAAAAACGGACAATTAGTTTTTTAACGCCGTAACAGGAATCACGAACACCCCATCTGGCCGTTGATAGGCTGCATTTGCCATACCGCACAGCACGCAGAGAACCGCTGGGGGCTTTCCTTTGGGGTCTTCCGAAATCTGCTTTTTGATCTCAAGCAAGTTGGCTGCGGCAGCGTCGATTTGGTTTGCCCCCAGTTTGATTTCAAAAGCGCACCACTGGCCGTCAGGCAGTTCGATGACAGCATCGATTTCCTGATTTTTATAATCCTGATAGTGATACATGTTTGCTCCGAAAGATTCAGCATAGATTCGAAGATCACGCTCACACAGGGCTTCAAACAAGAAACCAAGCGTCTCCAAATCGCCCATCAGTCCAGCAGGGGTAGCTTTCAGCAAAGCACAGGCCAAAGAAGGATCGGAGAAGTGCCGCTTTTCAGCCTGCTTGATACGGACAGAGGAACGGATGCCGGCGGAGAATGGCGGCTGATTGTCCGTAATGAACAACCGCTTGAAAATATCCAGATAAGCAGACACCGTGTTGGAGTCGATATCCTCGTCATCAACCGCCTTGATGTCTTTCGTTAAAGTCTTATTGGTGACGGTGGTGCTTTCATTGCGGGCCAGAGAGCGCAGCAGCAGGCGCATCTTGGAGGTATCGCGCTTCACACCGTCGATGCGGTACACATCATCATCAATAACGGCGTTGAGGTATTCCAGCGGAAGCAGAGCAGCCTGCTCGATGGGTAATCCCAAACTGCCGGGCCATCCGCCACGGATAATCAGCTCAATCAGCTTTTTCAGGTCCACCTCGCCGGTCAAAGCAGGGGCCAACTCACCGTGACACAGCTTTTCCAGTGAGACCTTCCCGCAGGAATCCCCGGACTCATACAGGGACATAGGACGCATCCGCAGCTTGGCAATACGGCCTGCCCCGCTATGCAAAATCCCCTTATGGTTCGGCGTGGCAGATCCGGTCAGAATGAATTGTCCTTTTTCCGCAACCTGATCCACTTTGTACCGCACGGCATCCCAAATAGGAGGAACTTCCTGCCACTCGTCAATCAGGCGAGGCGTTTCACCGTCCAGAACCAGAGCAGGGGACAATTCGGCCAGCTGGCGATTCTGGAAGTTGTTGGCAGGATCACCGATGTAGATCTCGCTTTTACTGTGATAAGAGGAAGTCCAAGTCTTTCCGCACCATTTGGGTCCTTCAATACAAACGGCGCCAAACGCCGACAGATATTCCTTAACCTTTGTATCAATAACGCGGGGTTTGTAGTTCTGCTTATCCATAAACGCTCACCTCGACTATAAGCTGAGTCTATTATAATCTATTCAGTTAAATTTTACAACTCCGTTCAGTTAGATTTTTATTTTCTATTCAGTCATTTTTTCAATTTTCAATCGTTTGGATTTTCTGCTTCTTCTGAGGTGTTGAAAAATCAATAAAAACTGATATAATGGAAGAAAAAACGAGGAGAGTGGCACAATGGCTAAAGGCTATATCTATATTATGACAAATCCCTGTCTGAAGGATATGGTGAAGATAGGTTATGCCACTAATGTAGAGGATCGGAGAAAGCAATTGAGCACCACGGCGCTTCCCTACGATTATGAGATTTTTGCTACCTATGAGACTTCCGGCAAACTGGAAGACAAGAAACTCCACAAGCTGATCGATAATCTGAATCCCGATCTCCGTGTGTCCAAAAACCGGGAGTTCTTTGTGATGTCTGCCGAGGATGCATATGAATTATTGGAAGCAATCGCAACTATTAGCGGTTCTCAGGACAAGCTGCAAAAGAAGCAATCCAATGCCACTTCCACAGACAGCAAGAAAACCAAAAAGCCGCCTGTAAATTTTGCAAAGTGTAACATCCCAGTAGGTGCTGAACTCGTATATGTGGATGATCCAACCGTCCGGGTGACTGTGGCAACCGAGCGCAAGGTGCAATACAACAACGAACTGACATCTCTTTCGGCAATCGTGCAGAATATTAAAGGCATTCAAGCCGCCGCTGGCCCCAACTACTTTACGTACAACGGAGAAATCGTATCCGAAATAGCAGCAAGAACACAGTGGAAGGCTGATTGACCACATATTCTGTAGCCGTTGAGGATATTCCCATTACTAAATTTTCTTTTGGCTGACGGCAGATACTATGGAAAAACTCCAACTATACAAGTAATCTACGTTTTGCTAAACTTACATTGTATTTTGGGTCAGGTAAATCAAAACTGACGAGGGATGGTTGCAAGAACTGCACCTATACAGTGCCGCACATTTCTGGTAAACTAAATCCGTATTTAGGGTCATGTGGATCAGATTCGTGGAGCGACTATGCAAAAAGTGCAAGTGGACTATCCTACGTAAATTTGGTAAACTGAACCCATCTTTTAGGGCGGAGTAAGTTAGGGCGGAGTAAGTTAGGGAGGAACAGCGACGGGTAAGGGCGAAGTGCGCCCATTCGTCTCCTCAAAACGACCTTGAACGAAAAGAACCAGTAATTAGACTGAGTAGAAATTAAATAACCAAGAAATCAAAAGACAGATCAAGTCTACCATCACCCTGATCGGGTGCGGAACTTGACCTGTCTTTTTGCATATAGATCGCTGTGGGATGCCAACCACGGCCCGGCAGGAATACTTGAAAATTTGAAACCTTATCGATCATAGAGCAAGCCGTCAGGACGGTACGGCAGGAAAACCGTCAAGGGAGTCCGGCAAACTCCCAGCCTGCGGATCTCGCAATGGTGCGAGCCCGGCCTCGCAGGAACAGCACTCCCCGATCCGCGGCCGGACGGATCATTTGACACACGCAGTTGGCGACACCTTGTCTCCAACTGCACCCGAGTTCAGCGGTGGTGTCAGCGGCGGCTCGTCAGAGCAGAGGTCTTTACCTCTATGCCGCATTTGTACTGACCGTGGCAAAAGTAAAAAGAGACAGGAATCAAGACAAGGTCTGAAAAGCCCGGAGTTACAAGGCTTCTTGGCTCTGCAAGGGTCTCCTGTTCCCGGAAAGCAGCCAGAAACTGCAGCCGATGCCAACGGGCGAAGTGCGCCTATCTGAACAAACACTATGATCGATAAGGAGTTTTACATATGGCAAAGAAAATCATCAAGCTGGGTACATACCGCACTCTGGTTTCCCAGTTGGACAAGCTGGCCCGGCACAACCGACAAGGCAGTTTCCAAACCAAGACACGGTACTACGAGGCCTGCAAGCGGTTCTGCGCATTTCTGGCGGACGAGTTTCACCTTCAGAAGCTGACCAACATCAGCGGCAAACATCTAGTCAGCTATGTGCTGTACTTACAGGATAACGGCCTCGCTGCCAGCACCATCAAAACAGATCTGGCGGCCATCCGTTTCTTCCATGATAAGATGAGCGATCCCAAGTACGAACTGCCCACCAACGATGAATTGGGCGTAGAACTGGAGCGGCGGCGCTTTGGCAGCGTAGACCGCACCTGGAGCAATGTGGAGTTCAACAAGATGCTGGGCAGAGCGTTGGGCGATGATCGGTGGGATTACATTCTGGCCCTCTATCTGGGGCGTTTCGCTGGTCTGCGCATCCACGAATGTTTCCGCATTGATACCGCTACTGCCGAGCAGGCTCTGCGTGAAAACGCCATCACCATCAAGGGCAAGGGCGGCAAGGTGCGCACCATTCCCATCGAGGATGAGCGCATCACCACACATCTGAAAAAGCAGTTGGAACGAACAGAGCGCGGCCAAAAGCTACTGGTTCCGGACGGTATGCCTACTGACCGGGCCATCCATCAGCTTCAGCTTTTCATCTATTCCAATCGCGGTGATTTTCAGGAGGATGCCAACCGTCCCCTGACCTTCCATGGACTTCGGCACACCTACGCCGCCGAGAAGTACCGGAAGCTGATCGACGGCGGTATGGGCAGTCTGGATGCCCACTTTGCGGTGTCCCGGTTGTTGGGCCATGAGCGTGCCGATGTGACCGATATCTATCTGGCCTCTCTGCCCAAGGAGGGCCGCCATGGGAAATAACGGTATGAATCCCAAAGCCACGGGTCAAACTAATCCCGGAGGCGAATGTATGGATTATCAGGAAATTACCCTTGGACAGGTCACCTATGAGATCCGCCGGGTCTATACCGGCGAGCGTTCCGCAGCGGATCTGGTCTTGGATCGACTGTCTCAGGCAGCTTCGGAAAAACCTTCTTTTGACGTTGACACCAACCCTGCGGTATAATATGCCTGTGGGTTAATTTGTCGTGAGGAGGCGAATATGAGAAACGACAAATTAACGCTGGGATTTGCCTACCTGCGTCTCTCCAACGAAGAGGCTCAGGGCGGGGAATCGTCCAGTATTACGAACCAGCGCATGATCGTACAGAACTACTGCAAACAGAACGGCATCACTTTGGTGCGGGAATTTGTGGATGACGGCTACTCCGGCGGCAACTTCGACCGCCCGGCCTTTCAGGAGATGATGAAGCAGCTCCAGCAGGGCAAGGCCAACACGGTCATCACCAAAGACCTGTCCCGTTTGGGGCGTGATATGCGGGAAGCCAGCTACTACGCGGAGCAGTTCTTCCCGGAGCACGGCATCCACTATATTGCTATCTCGGACAACTTCGATACCGAGCGTGAAAACCTTATGGCTCCCTTCCTTTTTGCCATGAACGAGGTCTACCTGCGGGACAGCTCCCGCAAGGTCAAGGATGTGATCCGCAGCAAGCGGGAGAACGGCCAGTACTGCGCCTGCCCTCCCTACGGCTACCGCAAGGACAACCAGAACAAGCACCGCTTGGCTCCCGATGAGATGACAGCTCCTGTGGTGCTGAGGATCTTCGAGCAGGCAGCCAAGGGCGATTCCTCCCGGAAGATCGCTCTGGATCTCAACGAGGATGGAGTCATTCCTCCCTTGAAGTACCGGGTGCTGTACCGGGACGAGTTCAGCGAGGAAGGAGCGGCTCGGGCATCGGATCTGTGGAACTATACGACGGTCAAGCGCATTTTGAAAAACCCGGTCTATCTGGGTCATACTCTCCTGGGCAAGAGCAAGAAGGTCAGCGTCAAGTCCAAGAAAAAAGTCCCGGTTCCCCGGGAGGATTGGGCGGTAACAGAGAATACCCATCCGCCGCTGGTGTCCAACAATCTCTATGAGCGGGCACAGGCCAACCTTGGACGGGGCTCCCGGGATTACCGGGCTTACGACCATGTGCGCAAAAGCATCTTCTCCGGCATCGCCGTCTGCTCCAAGTGCGGCTATTCCCTGTGTTCCTGCGGGACAGTCTACAAGGGAGAGCGGGAGAAGTACTGGTATCTCTCCTGCACCCATCAGCGGCAGGACATCGCCGATCCCTGCACCGGCGTCCGGGTGCGGTACGCCGACCTGTTGGAGATCGTGCGGCAGGAATTGAACAGCCTGCTGGCGCTGACAGACAAGCAGGTGGAAGCTCTCGTCAAAGAGGCTTTGCGGCGGGCAGGTGCCAACGAAAACCCGAAGGCGCTGCGGCAGAAGCGGGAGAAAATCGAGGCACGGATCGGCACCATCGACAAGATCGTCACCAAGCTCTACACGGACAACGCCGAAGGCCGTTTGGATGACGAACGACTGCAGCGCATGGTGGCAGATCTGGAAAAGGAGTCCGTCGGTCTGCAGGCCGCATTGGATTCGCTGACCATTTCAAGGTCGGCGGAGGAGATCGAGTCCAGCTATGCCAACTTCTTTTCTCTGGCTCGGGAGTACACGCAAATTCAGGAATTGGATCGCGAGACCTTGCTGACCTTTGTGGAGCGTATTGAGATCGGACCCAAGAAATATCCCGAAGGAACGGTCAAGGCAACACACCGAAATCAGCCCTACCGGCAGAGCATCCGCATCGTCTACAAGTTCATCGGAGAGGTGGCTGAGGAGCCTGTCTGGGAGCTTCCGGCGATGTCCGTGAGCGAGGCAAATGATACGCCAGCCTGAGTTGTTAGAAATTTGCGAGCCAGCAAACCCTTGGGGCGCAAGGGTTTCAAAATCGCAAGATGGAGAAGGAACATCAAGGGACCTGCGTGTACCTCCACCATCTTAAAGATTACAGAAAAGGAACATCAAGGGAGGTCGGCGTCAACCTCAAGCAGGGCTACAACGGCGATCTGACCTCCCGCGAGGCCGGCTCTGTCGGCGGCCAGATGGTTAAGAAGATGATCGAGAGCTACGAGAAGAACCTGTAAAAAAGGCTCTTTCGCAAATCGCAGACAAAGGGCGCGGCCAACAGGCCGTGCCCTTTTTGCTGTGATGGACGAAATGACAGAAGATATTCTGCAAAGCCTTCCGGCACGCTCGCTCCGCGCGGGAATATTTTCCATTCCCGCGCGGAGGAGACAAAAGGGCAGGGGACTTGCCGCCCTTGGTGCTCATTTTGCGCAATTTATTTGCAAAAATACCTTATTGCATTTTCTGCTGATTTGATATAAAATTTCGATAACTGTGCATGTATTACTTCAAACGGAAACATACGCGCGCGGGAAAGCGGCGAACCGCGGCGGGCGGCCTGCCGGAATACGCAGGGAGGTGTCCGTATGCGCGCCATCGAGCACTTTAAAACCATTACGCATCATCGCCATCTGGTGCGGCAATACTGTTTTCGCCTCGGCCTGTACTATCAGGGGTTAACGCATGACCTGAGCAAATACAGCCCCTCGGAATTCTGGCGCGGCGTCAAGTATTATCAGGGCTACCGCAGCCCGAACGACGCTGAGCGGCGCGAAAACGGCGTGAGCCTTGCGTGGCTCCACCACAAGGGGCGCAACCGCCACCACTTTGAATACTGGATCGACTACTGTATTGCCGACGACGGTAAGGTCTACATGGGCGGGTGCAAAATGCCGCTCAAATATGTAGCCGAAATGTTCTGCGACCGCATTGCCGCCTGCAAGGTCTATCAGGGCGACAAATATACCGACGCCTCGGCCTACGACTACTACGAAAAGTCGCGCGGCCATATCCTCATCCATCCCGAGACCGGCGAGCTCATCGGCAAGATGCTGCTCGTACTCAAGGAGCAGGGCGAGGACGCGGCGTTCGACTATGTGCGCGCTCTTCTGCGCGAGGAAAAGCAATGTCCGACAAAATGAGAAAACTGTCAGAAGATCGCTTGCAATCCTGCATATTTCAGAGTAAACTATTTTCATTATAGAATTTTAACAGAGGACGGACAAGAACCAATGACTCATCCCTACAAGACGCGCGAGGGCGGCGCGACGGTAACAATCTTTGTACCCTACGATTGCCGGAACCACTGCCCGTTTTGCGTGAACAAGCAGGAATACGCCCATGCTGAGGGCTTCAGCGTGGAGGCGATCCTCAAGAGCATCGCCGTGATGGACGAGATCACGCCGCGCTGCGATTTTGTTTTCACCGGCGGCGAGCCGTTTGCCAACTTAAAAGCGCTCCAGCGCATGCTCGACGCCATCCCCACGACCCACAAGGTCTATATCAACACGACCTTCCCCGTGCAGCCCGGGTGCAGCGCGGAGGAGATGATCGCTTTCACCGAGCGCAATCGCGACAAGATCACCTGCATCAACATCTCGCGCCACCTGACGAAGTATGTCGAGGAGTCACCCGACGAGGTCGTCGCCCGTATCGCAACGCCCAAGCGCGTGAACTGTGTGCTGTACATGGACTATCCCGCCGACGAGCTTGTGGACTACGCAGAGCGCTGGCGCAAGTACAACATCCCCGTGCAGTTCCGCTACGACTACACCGAGACGACGCCCGAGAACCTCTATCAGGAGGAGGGCGACAAGATTTTGGCAGACCTTAAAAAGCGCTTCACCTACAAGGGCCTCGACGGCTGCCGCATGCGCAACGGCTACCACTTCGACTACAAGGGCCTGCACATGACCTACCATAAGACGCTGCCCTATTCCACCATCGTGGAGACGGGTGACGACGGCGTGACCTACGATATCCTCTATGATATCCTCATCAAGCAGACCGGCGAGATCCATTCCGACTGGACGGGTGTGAAGCTCGACGTGGACGCGTACCGCAAGGTGGTCTACGAGCCCTATGATCTGCGCGTGCGCGAGGGCACGATCGACTTTTGAGAAAGGCGGCAATGCTATGAGCTATCATGCGGCAGTCATCACCGTGAGCGACCGCGCGTCCGCGGGCGTGTACGAGGACAAGAGCGGCCCCGCTGTGGCCGCGATGCTGAAGGAGGCTGGCTACGAGGTCGTGTACACGTCCATCGTGCCGGACGAACAGGAGAAGATCAGCGAAGAGCTCATCTCCTGCGTGGATGAAAAGCACTGCGACCTTGTCATCACGAGCGGCGGCACGGGCTTATCTCCCCGTGACGTGACGCCCGAGGCGACGCGCGCCGTGCTTGAGCGCGAAATTCCCGCGATCCCGCAGGCGATGATCTATTACAGCTTGCAGATCACGCCGCGCGCGATGCTTTCCCGCGCCGTGGCCGGCACGAGAAGAAACAGCCTCATCCTGAACCTCCCCGGCTCGGAAAAGGCTGCGCGCGAAAACCTGAGCGCCGTGCTCGGCGCGCTTGACCACGCCCTCAAGATGATCGCCGGCGGCGGGCATTGAGTAAAAGGTATAAAAAAAGTTCCCACGTATGAACGCGGGAACTTTTTTTATACCTTTTGCAGGGGGATCATGATTTCAGTGACGAACTTTTCCGTGTCGGTCGTGAAGCCGTAGTCGATGACTGTAATCTCGCGCGAAAATCCGGCGGCGGTGTAGCCTTCCTCGCGGATGAACTGCATCAAGCGACGGTACTGCGCGGGCGACTCGGCGTGGTGTCCGCGGAAGCGCACGCGTGCGCAGAGCGAAGCGGGCAGATCAATGACGTCGCCCGCAAAGCGGTCGGCCTCGTCAAGCACGAGGAATTCGCCGTCGTACTGCCCGAAGCTGCCCTCGTTCAAGTGCTCCTGCGATACGCTGAAGCCGACCTTGCCGAGGAAGACCAGCGCTTCGGCCTGCGCGGCGGCAAGACGGCTCGTGGAGAGCTCGAGCGCGGAGTAGTCCGGCGCGGTCAGCGCCGTGTCGATCCAGAAAAGGCGAAGCGCGGGCGAATGGATGAGCGTGATCTCGCCGAGCGGCGCATGCCGCACATCTTGGAGCTGGCTAAGGCGCGCGTCGAGCTTGCGTTCGATGCGCTTGAGCTCCTTTTGCTTCTGTACGACGGCGGCCTTCTGCGCGCGCAGCTTTTCTTCGATCGTCTCCACGTCGCGGTTTTGCAGAAAATCAGCGATCTCGGTGAGCGGCATGTCCATCGCGCGCAGATACCGGATGGTGTTGAGCGGCTCGAACTGGCGGACGCTGTAGTAGCGGTAGTTCGTCGACGGGTCGACGTATTCCGGCGTGACAAGGCCGAGCGCCTCGTAGTGGCGCAGGCTGCTCACGCTGAGATGGAAAATTTTTGCCATTTCGCCGATGGAGAAAAGCTGGGGAAGAGCCATTTATGATGCCTCCTGCGCACGTTTTTCCCGCCGCGTGAGGATGGCATAGGCGATCACGCAGACGAGGATGGAGAAAAGCGACCCCGCGGCGTTGGCAAGGCCCATGGGCAGCAACGTCTGCGGGAAGTATTTGGACGCAAGGTACGCCCCCGGCACGCGCACGAGCAGGATCGAGAGCGAATTGTGCAGAAACGAGATGCCCGACTTGCCGCAGGCGCAGAAATAGCCGCTGAAGCTGAACTGCACGCCGGCAAAGAAGCTGTCCCAGATGTAGCCGCGCAGATATTGCCCGCCCGCGGCGGCGACGGCGTCATCAGGCGTGAAGAGGCCGACGAGCGGCTCGGCGATAAACAGGGTGAGGATGACGACCGCGATGCCGAACGAGCAGGCGATCATCGCGGCGTAGCGCAGTGTGAGACGCGCGCGCTCGGGCTTGCCCGCGCCGATATTCTGCGCGCCGAGCGCCGAGACGGTCGAGAGCATCGACGACGGGATGAGGAAGAGGAAGCCGATGATCTTTTCGACGATGCCGACGGCGGCCGCGTCCGTCAGACCGCGGCGGTTGGCGATGATCGTGATGATGACGAACGAGACCTGAATAAAGCCGTCCTGCAAAGCGACGGGCACGCCGATCTGAAGGAGCTTACCCATGACGGCGCGCTGCGGGCGAAAGTCCGCGCGGCGGACGGAGATAAGCCTGCGCTTCAAGATGACCGCGAGCGAGACGAGGACGCTCACCGCCTGCGAGAGCGTGGTGCCGAGCGCCGCGCCCGCGGGGCCGAGGTGCAGCGTGCCCATGAAGTAGTAGT
>OHJG01000416.1_pt1 | contig 22136 bp, 19 predicted proteins | sample 1568481 | NCBI WGS metagenome assembly OHJG01 (sample SAMEA3879505, study PRJEB24766) | human gut metagenome | biome: human-associated habitat; feature: feces | place: USA | collected 1985/1987
AAGTGGGAATATAAGATGTAACATCTTATACATAGAACTGCAATTAGTAACCATCCATTTGCAATAAGTTCCTGGAAACTGATAAACAGCATCATTAACATCTAAATAATAATATTTTCTTGTATTGTAAGCAACAGAGTATATATCCTTCGCTACAATCGCAAATCCTATAAGAAGGCATATATAAAACCACTTGTTTTTCAACGCACGTTCTAATTCTATTTTTAAAAGTTTCTTCATAATATTCAAACTTCACTTTCATAGTCTATAGCCATTATCAGAATTACCTTATACATTGTATAAGGTAATTCTGATAATACCAACTTATATCATATATTTAATTAGGTCCACCTACGCTGTCCGGACTCCACCAAAATTCAACCCAGTATGGACTATCTAAATCACTGCACACTTTAACTGCTGCATAATCATAACCATTTTCTTTAACATAATTAGTCAAATAGTATTCATCTTCCGTTTTTCCATCTACTCTGTAATATTTTAATTTAAAATCTTCATAGTATTCTGTTCCGCCATCATTATCACAAGCAACAAGTGCTACTGCATAATCTCTTCCATCGGTTGACCATTCATTTCTAACATAGCCATATGAATCATCATCTTTGTATCTCCCCACTGTATAAGCCTCACTTATTCCGCTTGCCTCATCAAGATATAACTGAGCCTTCGTATCATAATGATTGTTAGCAAATGCCATAGAACCAACCGATGATACTGCTATAACCCCTGCAGCTACTGCCATCATTTTTGTTAATAACTTACGTACCATATTTTTTTCTCCTTTATAATTGTATTGTGCCTGATATTTATCCCCTCTCTCCTTTCCAACACTTATATCTATATCTTTCCCCAGCTGCTACACCATATTGCAGTCTGACATTCATTGTGTTTAATATCCTGCACACCCATATACTACACTTTTTATTGCCTCTTGTGTTCAACAAGGTATATTATGCACTCTAAAAGGTATATCTGGTAAATCATTTATAATATTGCCTCTTCTTAGAAAGAATAGCACCGGATATAACTAATGTCATACATACTGCCAACAGTATCAGTGTCTTGACGATAACCTTGCTCATGTAATACATCTGCATAACTTCCAGCTCCAGCCACATAACTCCATATCGGCTATAACAGCTATATGCACATATTAATATAACCACTATTATAACTGACCTTAACTTTCCTAACCGTATCTCACTTAACAGACCAACAATAGATACAAGCCATATCATCAATGCTCTTCTTATTATCATATTGAAGTATATACATATATCACTTATGCCTATATCCAATGGCAGTTTTCTTCTCATTGCCCTTATATAGAACATGCTTCCCCATTCTGACCAGTTATCATATACACCAAGCATCATATATGCTGATATTATACTCACAGCATACATGATAACGGCATCTGCCAGTGCAACTATCAGTGCTGATGCACATTGGTATATGAATATTTTTTTCTTGGAATTATATCTTATAAGTATATTAGGCTTATTATCTATGTAAGTAAGTATCATTGTTTTAATAACACTTATGCCTATATATAACATTGTTGAGACAGGCCAACTTATCAACAACATGTCCTTCGCACATAATCCCGTTACCGATGCTGCTCTGAGCACCCTTATATTCCCATACGTAAATGCGAATGAAACTAATGCCATTATCACAACCCATAGCAACGCTTTATTCCTATACTGGTATTTAAGAAACACAACTATCCCTCTCATCGTCATCCCCCATTGTGTATAATAATCTCCATTCCTGTGCATCTTTTTTTCATGTATCTTTTATATGCATAAACACTAATCACATATCTGAATATACTATCATTAATAATTTATGCATTTTCATAATCATTGTCCTACAACATACTTATACTATACAGGTATTTTATAATTCTGTGTTGTAAAGGGTATAAGTTGTACGTTAAAAGGTATATTATGCATTATAATTCCATTTTTGAGTTGAAACTAAGGAAAAAATCTTAATAATGTGTGAATGAAAACATCTTATACAAAAAGGACTCCACATACCTGCCCAAACAGATATATGAAGTCCTTTTAAAATAACACTATTCAATTGTCATCTTAGCGATAATCTGAAATTATGTAGTCTGAACTAATTACTTAGAACGGATTTCCTTAACTAAAGCAACAGCTTCTGCTGTCATATCCTTAATCTTATCGAATTCTCCAGCCTTAACTAAGTCGCCCTTAACCATCCAAGAACCACCACAGCAGAAGATCTTATCGCATGATAAGAATTCTTCAAGGTTACCTGTGTTGATACCACCTGTAGGCATAATTCTTACATTAGTGTAAGCTGCGCACATAGCCTTAATCATCTTGATTCCGCCTGCTGCTGTAGCTGGGAAGAACTTAACTCTTGTAAGTCCTCTCTTAACTGCCTGAGCAAGTTCTGAAGGAGTTACGATACCAGGCATAACAGGAATATCCTTAGAGATACAGTAATCTACGATTTCTGGATCAAAGCCTGGGCTTACGATAACTGATGCACCTGCTGCAACAGCTCTGTCAACCTGCTCTGTTGTAAGTACTGTACCTGCTGCAAGTACCATATCTGGATATGCTTCATGCATAAGACGGATAGATTCCTCAGCTGCTGCTGTACGGAATGTAACTTCTGCACAAGGAAGTCCACCTTCTACTAAAGCCTTTGCTAAAGGAAGTGCATCCTTTGAATCATTCAATACTACTACTGGAATTACTCCAAGTTCTTCAAACTTATCTGCTATATTACTCATTATAATAATAGCCCCTTTCTTTAAATATTCGACTGAAACTTCTCAGTGTCTATGATTATATCACGATTCTTAAAAAACGACAATATAATGATGTATTTCGCTTGTATTTTTCTTAAAACGTGTTATTATTCAAAGCCACTGCGTATTTTCGATATGACATCTGGACATTAACACAAACATACAATATTTACTTGAAAAGTCCCTTTCTCTTAGGACGCTTATGTTCTTCACCTGTAAGAGCTTTTTCGTACTCAACAAGTGCCTCTTTCTGCGCTGCTGTAAGCTTAGTAGGTATATCAACTATAAGTGTGATATAATGATCGCCTCTTGTATCCTTATTTCTAAGTGTAGGCATACCTTTACCACGTAATCTTACTCTTGTGCCTGAGGCTGTACCCGGTTTAACCTCATAGAGTACTTCACCATCTACAGTCTTAACCTTCACTTCACCACCAAGTACGGCTGTAGGATAATCTATAACAACATCTGAGAAGATATTGTATCCATCTCTTTCAAATGCAGGATCAGATGATATCATAACAGCTACTAAAAGATCTCCTCTTGGGCCACCGTTAGTTCCTGGCTCACCTTTACCCTGTATACGAACACACTGTCCGTTATCTATACCAGCTGGTATATTAACTTCGATAGTCTTCTTGCTGCTTATATATCCTGTACCATAACAGTCTGGACATTTTTCCTTGATTATCTTTCCTGTTCCGTGACAGTCTGGACAAGGCTGTACGCTCTGCATCATGCCAAGGAATGACTGCTGTGTCATAGTTACCTGACCACGTCCACCACACTTCTTACATGTTTCTGGACTTGTACCCGGCTTTGCACCTGTTCCGTGACACTTTGTACACTCATCCTTAAGTGTTACATCTATCTTCTTCTTAGTTCCTGTTACAGATTCTGCAAATGTGATTCTGACATTTACTCTTAAGTCAGCACCTCGTCTTGGTCCGTTGCTATTACGTCCACGGCTTCCACCGCCGCCAAACATTCCGCCGAAGATATCTCCAAATATATCTCCCATATCGCCAAAGTCAAAGCCACCAAAGCCACCAGCTCCGCCAGCACCTCCCGCGCCACCATCAAAGGCTGCATGACCAAACTGGTCGTACTGTCTTCTCTTATCCGGGTCACTAAGTACAGCGTAAGCTTCTGATGCTTCCTTAAACTTTGCTTCTGCTTCCTTATCACCAGGATTCATATCCGGATGATACTTTTTAGCTAACTGTCTATACGCTCTTTTAATGGCTGCATCATCTGCATCCTTAGATACTCCAAGGACTTCATAATAATCTCTTTTTTCTGCCATATAGGTTCCGCCTTTCTATACCCGAAAGGAGTCAGGTCCCCTTATAGAGACCTGACTTCCTTTCTGATTTCATCTATAATGCATAACAAACTATAGATTCAATCATATATCACTTAATTATACTTCCTTATAGTCACCATCTACAACATCATCACCATATGGTGTGCTGCCACCCTGTGCACCTGCATCAGAACCTGCACCTGCTCCCATATCAGGACCAGCACCTGCTGCACCACCTGCTGCCTGGTTAGCCTCATACATCTTAGCAAAAAGATTCTGTGCTGATGTCATAAGCTTTTCCTTAGCTGCCTTGATTTCATCAACCTGGGCATCTGTCATGTTCTCAGCATCTGTTGATTCAACAAGTGACTTAAGTGCGTTAAGGTCTGCCTCAACATTTGCCTTATCGTTAGCATCAAGCTTATCACCTGCTTCATCAAGAGCCTTCTGTGTCTGGAATACCATAGAGTCAGCTTCGTTACGAACTTCGATAGCTTCCTTACGTTTCTTATCCTGAGCTTCAAACTCAGCAGCTTCCTTAACAGCCTTATCGATATCTTCATCAGACATGTTAGAACCAGCTGTTATTGTGATGTGCTGTTCCTTACCTGTACCAAGATCCTTAGCTGATACATTTACGATACCATTAGCATCGATATCGAATGTAACTTCAATCTGAGGAACACCTCTTCTTGCTGGAGGTATACCATCAAGTCTGAACTGTCCAAGTGACTTGTTATCCTTAGCAAACTGTCTTTCACCCTGTACTACGTTGATATCAACGGCTGTCTGGTTATCAGCAGCTGTAGAGAATATCTGGCTCTTCTTTGTAGGAATAGTTGTATTTCTCTCGATAAGTCTTGTAGCAATACCACCCATAGTTTCGATAGAAAGTGAAAGTGGTGTTACATCAAGAAGAAGGATATCACCAGCACCAGCATCACCAGCAAGCTTACCACCCTGGATAGAAGCACCTATAGCAACACATTCATCTGGGTTAAGTGACTTGTTAGGCTCATGACCTGTTAACTGCTTTACTTTATCCTGTACAGCTGGGATTCTTGTAGAACCACCAACTAATAATACCTTTGAAAGTTCTGAAGCTGTAAGACCTGCATCTGAAAGTGCATTCTTAACTGGTTCAGCTGTCTTTTCTACTAAGTCATGTGTAAGTTCATCGAACTTAGCTCTTGTAAGTGTCATATCAAAATGCTTTGGACCCTCAGCTGTTGCTGTGATGTATGGAAGGTTGATATTTGTCTGCATAGCACTTGATAATTCCTTCTTAGCCTGCTCAGCAGCAACCTTTAATCTCTGAAGTGCCATTGTATCCTTAGAAAGATCAACGCCTTCCTTAGCCTTGAAGTCCTCTAACATGTACTGTGTAACAGCATTATCAAAGTCATCACCACCAAGTCTGTTGTTACCAGCTGTAGCAAGAACTTCGATTACACCATCACCGATTTCAATGATAGATACATCGAATGTACCACCACCAAGGTCATATACCATAATCTTCTGCTCGTGTTCATTATCAAGACCATAAGCTAAAGCAGCAGCTGTAGGCTCGTTGATAATTCTCTTAACATCAAGACCTGCAATCTTACCTGCATCCTTAGTTGCCTGTCTCTGTGCATCGTTGAAGTAAGCTGGAACTGTGATAACAGCTTCTGAAACTGTCTCACCAAGATAGCTCTCAGCATCAGCCTTTAACTTCTGAAGAATCATAGCTGAGATTTCCTGTGGTGTATACTTCTTACCATCAATATCTACTTTATAATCTGTACCCATATGTCTCTTGATTGAAGAGATTGTCTTGTCTGCATTAGTAACTGCCTGACGCTTTGCAGGATCACCTACTAATCTTTCACCATTCTTTGTAAATGCGACTACTGATGGAGTTGTTCTGATACCCTCTGTGTTTGTAATAACAACTGGCTTACCACCTTCCATAACAGCTACGCATGAATTTGTTGTACCTAAATCTATACCAATAATCTTGCCCATAATTATCTTCCTTTCTGTGCCTTATAAATGCAGCACACTTTAATACATAATAAATCATTTTATTGTTACTTACATTTTTATTATGGTAAAAGCTCAAAACTTATACACATCAACTACATATTCTGATGTATCGTTTCAGCCATGCTTATATATAAAACCTCTGCCATGCCTGTTAGTTAGCAACCTTTACCATGCTGTGGCGGATAACCACATCTCTATATGTGTAACCCTTCTCGAACTCTTCCACGATGATATTCTCACCCTGTGAATCATCCTCCACATGCATTACTGCATTATGGAAATCCGGGTTAAACTCAGAACCAAGTGCCTCTATCGGCTTAACCTGTAAGTCTTCAAGCATTTTCATAGTCTGCTTATAAACCATATCCATGCCCTTGGCAAATGGTGTCTGTAACTCTTCCTCTGTTACTGACTTAAAGCCTCGTTCAAAATTATCAACTATCGGAAGTAACTTCTTTATAACATCCGATGCTCCCATCTCAAACATTGCTGACTTTTCTTTGTCAGTACGCTTTCTGTAGTTGTCAAACTCAGCCATCTGACGCTTTAATCTGTCATTCAGATCTTCTATAACAGCGTCCTTCTGGTCCTTTTTATTATTATTTATATCAACTGTTTCCTCCGCTCCCTTCGCATCACTTGCGTTGAAAGACTGTGCGTCCTCCTTCACATCTGCGTCGGATGAGCCCTGAGTTTCTACAGTATCAGCGTCTTTATTATCTGTGTTAGCAGCATTGGCATCTGTTGTTGTATCAGCTGCTTCATTGTCTGCTTTCTTTATATCTTTTTCTTCAACATTATTCATGTTTTTTTCCTTCTTAGACACTTAACTCCTCACCTTTCTATGATTTCTTGAATACATCATCTAACTGCGTTCTCATATTCTTCAAGGTTTCTACAACCTTTTCATAATCCATACGCTTAGGTCCGATGATTCCGATTGTTCCTTTCATGCCATCCTGCAGCTCATATGTTGCTGTGACAACGCTACAGTCTTTCATAGACTCAACCGGTGTTTCATTTCCTATATATACCTGAATCCCATGGTTAGAACTGCCATCGCTTTCCTGACCTGCTGCATCATCATCAACTACCAGGTCTGATAAGCTCTGTTTTTCTTCCAGGGCATATATAAGCTCACTTGCTTTAGTTGAATCACTAAGTTCTGGATACTTAAATATATTAGTAGCACCACTTGTGTATATCTTAAGATCATCTGCACTGTTTATGGTTTCTACTATCGCATCAAGAACTTCTTTGACAAGTTTAATATGTTCACCTGCCTGATTCTCCATCTTGGAAACAATACTTAAGTTCATCTGCTCAAGGGTAAGTCCTGTAAGTGTTGTGTTAAGAAGAATGTTAAGCTTTAACAGATTCTCCTGCGACAAATCCTCACTAACTGTTATAACCTTATTTCTTATAAGGTTACCCTCCATGACTATTACAGCTAATATCTTATCAGACTCAAGCTGTGACAGCTGTACGAACTTTAACTTGTTGCCTGTTACCTTAGGCGATGTTACCATAGTCGCATAATTCGTATCCTTGGCTAACACCTTGGCAACATTCTGAAGTAACTCTTCAACTCTCTCAACCTTTTCACCAAGAGCATCCTTCATGGTTGAAAGCTCTGCCTCCTTAGAAGCCATCTCACTTTCCCTTGATGCCACTTCAGTTTCCCTGTCTGTGATATTCTTTTCCTTTTCTGACATCATATCATCAACATAGAAACGATAACCTTTATCTGTAGGTATTCTACCTGCTGAAGTATGTGGCTGTACTATATATCCAAGTTCTTCAAGGTCTGCCATCTCATTCCTGATAGTAGCTGAGCTAAGCTTCATGTCTGTAAACTTAGAGATTGTTCTTGAACCTACCGGCTCGCCAGTTTCCAGATAATTCTTAATGACTGCCTTAAGTATCTTTACTTTACGCTCATCAAGCTGTTCATCAAGTGCCATGACATAACCTCCTTTTTCTTGTTGTTAGCACTCATTTATCTGGAGTGCTAATATCAACATAATTAAGGTATCACTTTGCAAGTGGTATGTCAACAACTAATTTAATTTTTTCTATAAATAAATTATAAACTTTATTAATGAACTATATGCAAGCCATCTTTATACCTGCTTTTACTGTCGATTCGCTATTCATTAAAAATATCCATATAAAAACCGTTTATATAAAATCGTTTACATAAATTGTTTACATAGAAAGAACCTGGCATTTTACTGCCAGGCTCAGGTTTTGTTTATTTTTGATATTTTTATATATTAGATACCAAGAAACTTCTTTACTTCATCTGTCATTTCATTTACTTCACATACTGTATTATGAAGTACTGGAGCTGTTCTGATTTCTTCAATAGCATTAGGAACTTTTACCTTTGCAAGTTCACTTAACTTATCTACAAGCTCGAAATCACCCATAGCGGCATACTTAGGATCTATAGCCTCCATTACGCTTCTTGTGAACTTATATGGACTTGCTGTAGATGCTATGACTGTCTTAGTGTCATCATTAGTATCTGCCTTGTACTTGTTATAAACTGCTGCAGCTACTGCTGTATGAGTATCAATAACATATCCACATGTTTCATAAAGTTCTTTTATAGTAGCAGCATCCTCTGCCTCTGTAGCATAGTTGCCATAGAAGTCTGAAAGCTGTGCTTTCATATCTTCTGTTATCTCATACTTACCTGTTGTCTTAAGAGAATCCATAAGTTCTTTATTCTTTCCAGCATTATTTCCAGCTATTCTATATATAAGTCTTTCAAGGTTGCTTGAAATAAGAATATCCATAGATGGAGAAGTTGTAAGAACGAATTCTCTGTTTCTATCATATTCACCTGTTGTAAAGAAATCGTATAATACTTTATTCTCGTTAGAAGCACATATAAGCTTATTAATAGGAAGTCCCATATTCTTAGCATAAAATGCTGCAAGAATATTTCCAAAGTTACCAGTAGGAACTACTGCATTAATCTTCTCGCCTTCTTTTATATCGCCATTGGCAAGGAGTCTTGCATACGCATATACATAATATACAATCTGAGGTACAAGTCGTCCTATGTTGATAGAGTTAGCTGATGAGAACTGGAAGCCTGCATTATTCATAACTTTTTCAAGTTCTTTATCGCCAAATATATTCTTAACACCTGTCTGCGCATCATCAAAGTTACCCTTGATTCCGATAACGTGAGTGTTTGCACCCTTCTGTGTAACCATCTGCTTTTCCTGAATAGGACTTACACCATTCTTAGGGTAGAACACTACTATTCTTGTTCCCGGAACATCTGCAAAGCCCGCAAGTGCAGCCTTTCCTGTATCTCCTGATGTTGCTGTAAGGATTACTATTTCGTTCTTGACATCATTCTTCTTAGCTGATGTTGTAAGTAAGTGTGGTAATATAGATAAAGCCATATCTTTAAACGCAATAGTTGCGCCATGGAATAATTCCAGATAATAAGCTCCTTCTGCTTTAACTAATGGTGCTATCTCTTCAGTATCAAACTTAGAATCATAAGCCTTGTCAATACAGTTTTTTAACTCTTCCTCTGTAAAATCGTCAAGCATAAGCTTCATAACTTCGTAAGCAACTTCCTTGTAAGACATCTTTGAAAGTTCTTCTAAGCTCTTATCTAATGAAGGAATAGATTCTGGTACGAATAATCCGCCATCTGGAGCAAGTCCCTTTAATATAGCCTGTGAAGCTGTTACTCTTACATTATCATCCCTTGTACTTCTGTAAAATAAACTCATCTTGTATTCCACCTTTTTTATTTTATTGAGGTGAATCTTAATTATTCTGATGTCATATTTTGTTGTTCTATTTACCTGCATATTTATATAATGTAAGCCTTGTCCATAAAACATATAACATTTTAATAATAAGATTCCTGCTAAAATGCTTTAAACAGAAACCATTATACAACAATGCACACAGGAAAAACAATAGGCATATTGAATTATTCGCAATTTTATAATAAAATATATAGGATTGATAAATATTAAACAATATGTTTAAAGTACATATTTACATATTATTAATGTTATGAATGTTACGAATATTAAAAATACTACTAATGGGAGAATATAATATTGGCTACAGGTGTTTATAAAACAACTAAAAAAGATGGTTCTGTATATTACAGAGTTTCAATAACATATAAGAATAAGCATATAAGTATAGGTAGTTATGATGACGAATTTTGGGCATCTGCGGCATATGCTATAGCCAATGATGTCTTATATAAACCCGGCACCTACTATATTGACAAAGATATGCATACAACCTCATATAACCACATAGCAGCAGAATTATCAAACAATGCTTCACTCAAAAGCAGCAACATATCTGATGGCACTTCTGTTGATTTTTTTACTTTTTTCCCATATGCGAAATTCATAAGTCTAATTAACTTTCGTGATAACGGAATATATATAAAAACGCCTATTTACCTTTGTGATAAATCTTTCCTGTATTTTCTTAATCCTGAAAATATACTTACATTCTCAACTGATGATTTATTTTATTATTCACATCATACAATTCTGTGCCGTGGTGGATATTATTTTGTGAACGACTATGGCATGCAGACAAGCATACTTTCACGTTTTGGTATAAGAAATCATTCTGTTAAAGGCAGAGACTATATATTCCGCAACGGAGATGAGCATGACTACCGGTATGAAAACGTATGTGTAATAAATAAATATAACGGAGTAAACAAGATAGAAAAAAACGGAAGAACTTTTTTTCAAAGCCGTATACACATCAACGGCAATTATATAATAGGAATATATAAGTCAGAAAATGAAGCTGCCATAGCATATAATAAAGTTGTCGATATTCTTGAAAACATACAATCTGTATCATACACAAAAAACTATATTGAAGATATGTCATACATTACATACGCTTCTATTTATAACAGCATCAAAATTTCAAAAAAGCTTACAAAATATATTGAAGGATTAAAGCAAAAAAGACCAGAATCATAACATTATCCATCATTGAATGTATTATGTGATTCTGATCTTTTATTATGCTTCAGCTTCGCCTACTCTTCTGCTTCATGGTGTGAATGATGCGAATGATGAGTATGGCTATGCGATGCTTTTTTCTTTAAGTTATTTTTTAATATTATTGTAAGTGCTATAAGCCCTGCCGATAAAACAAGGAAAAATATAGAAATATACACAAACATCAACAGACTCTTATCTGCTGTTTTAATAAGCATATTATAATAATATGCCGGCGATATAGCCAGCCTTCTATATATGCCCTTAATATACAGATACATTGGAATGATTCCTGTCATGTATGCTGCTGCAAGTGTTGAATATGTTATATATCTTATTGCTCTATGCACATATCTATGATCCTTAATTATTATAAATACCGCAATCATTATAAGAACAAGGATTGCTGCAAGAACCTTAAAATATATATTATCAAACATTTTCCTCATGGAAACATAATAGTTAATAAATGTAATCCCAAGTGAAGATTTATAATTATCTTCTATCTGTGTAAGGAAGCCATCTATAGCAGTCTGCTGCTGGGTTCCTATTTCTATATTATTCTTTCTGGCATAATCTTCTATATTAGAATTAAGTCTTTCTCTTATCTGTGACGTATCTGGTGTATACATAGTACCTGCAAGCTGTGCTTCCAGATTATTCTGTATATCATCCTTTACTTCATTATAATAAAATACATTTTCAAAAACCTCAGCATGAAGCATCATAGGTCTTCCAAGCTGTTTGCTTGTTGACACTACATCTTCATATATTCCATTATAATAACCTGCAGCTGACATACTTTTATATATTGTATCCTTGTTAAATATACCCATATCAGCGCCAACAAGGTACCCACCTATAGAAAGCAGAACTGATAATATAAAAGAGACTATAATACTTACAACATAAAACTTTCTTTGTTTACTTTTAGCCATATAATCTCCTTAATAAATCAGATCTGGACCTGATGTTTTATTCGCATACACAAACAATCTCTGTGAATATGATGTTAATGGTGTGAAAGGATAACATGTATACATAACAAGAACTTCTCGACCAGCATCAAGCAATGTTGCTGACTTATCATTAGCATCTGCAACCTTGGTATCATATACAGTATATGTATATTCACCATACGATGTTATAACCTTAAACACATCGCCAATTTCTATATACTGGAAAGGATAAAAAGATGTTTCGTGATGTCCAGCTATAAGTATAGGCTTACCAAACCCAAATATGGATGAGCCAATATATTGGCCTACACCTATATCAAGTTCATCGCTTCTGTCACCATATCCGACTCTTTCGTTCATGTTAAGTCTTTCACAGATAAGTCTTGCGTATCCATCTCCTAACTTAGGCTGCATATCAGGAGAGTATGGTATAGACTCTGGCTGTGTCTCTTTAGTTTCCTCTGTGTTATAGTCCTCCGGTACAAGATCGGTGTTCTCATCACCTACAACTGTCTCACCATCTGTGGTAAGAAGTGATATTGTAGAACCTGCTGATTTGATATATGGGGAAAGGCAGAAATACACTATAACAATTCCCACTATAGAAAGAAATAATGGCACACATACGTATGCCATTACTCTTTTGAATGTTTTATTCATATTGAATAATATTAAGCAAATCTCTTCTTGCTTACTGCAACGCCACAAGCAACTAAGCCCATAGCTAATACAGCGATACCAGCAACAGTAGCTGTTGTAGTAGCTCCTGTAGCCTTAACTGGATTAGATGATACTGTGTACTGTGTACCCTTTGCATCTGTAACTGAAATAGTCTTGTCAGCAAAAGAAACCTTAGCACCTACTGCATGAGCAGCTGTTTCAATGTTAGCCTTAATCTTGCTAATCTGATCAGCTGAAAGATCAGCTACGCTCTTAGCATCACCAGCAGTTGCCTTAGCTGCCTTGATTTCATTCTTTACAGCAGTTGCCTGCTCAGCTGTAAGTTCATTGTTAGCAAGGAACTTTACTGCCTGATCATAATACTCACCTGTAACTCCAGCTTCTGTAAGAGCAGCCTTAACTTCATCGTTAGGTGTTGCTGCAAATGCTGTGATAGACATAGCAAGTACGAGTACTAATGAAAGTACTAATGTTGTAATTTTTTTCATCTTTTTTCTCCTTTTCTTTTTTTGTATAAACATATAAAGAATAGGAACTATCCCCTATATGCCTTGTAAACTGGTTTAAACCAGCTCACATCATATTGTTTACGGTTTATAGAATACATCATCTAGTTTCATACGTCAACTTTTTTGACAAATTTTTCATTATTTTTCAAATACAATTGAATAATAATAATCAATTAGCTGTTTTTATTATTGATGTAATTAACTAATCCTTCAGCTTTTATAATCTTCTGCATAAACTCAGGAAATGCCTGACCCTGGAATGTCTGACCTGTTGTCTTATCTGTTATAATACCACTGTCAAAATCTATGGCTACATCATCACCTGCATTAATAGCCTCAGCCGCTTCTTTACACTCTATAATAGGAAGTCCGATATTTATTGAATTTCTGTAGAATATTCTTGCAAATGTTTCCGCAATAACACAGCTTACACCTGCTGCCTTTATAGCGATAGGAGCATGCTCTCTTGAAGAACCACAGCCAAAATTCTTGTTAGCAACGATTATATCTCCCTTTTTAACATTCTTAACGAAATCCTTATCTATATCCTCCATACAGTGAGTAGCAAGCTCAGCTGGATCAGAAGAATTAAGATATCTTGCAGGAATAATTACATCTGTATCTACATTGTCGCCGAATTTAAAAACTCTTCCTTCTGCTTTCATATTATCCTCGATTTCTGTGCACTATACTGCACTTATATATTTTATGATCATTTATACATTAGATGTCGGGGGACACCACCTTTTATTTTGATACCTACGGATTGTTCCGTGCTACGCACTCCCACAATCCACCCAATATTCGCATATCGTGGGATTATCATCCCACTTTTATGCTCATATTGGGGCGGGTCCCAAGGTCTTTCACCCACCTATGAGCGAGCTCATGTGGGCTCAGACCTTTTGACCCTGGTATCATATAATAAAACTCATAACTTACTTTTTACTTACTATCCCGTTATTATAACACCTTGTTACATAATTGTCACTATCACTAACACCATCGGGAAATATCACTAATCCCACCATGAAATATTAAAAGCCGCGACCCTGCAGAAAACCTTCCCACATAGCCACAGCTTAATAACTGATATCTATGAATCCGACGATAAGATGATATCATAGCTAGAAATTAGCATATATAAAATCTGAGGTAGTACTTGTGCTTCCATATATAAGTATAAACATTATAAATACTATATATATGAACCACCTGAGTACAATGTTCCTTGATGCTACCGCCTCTCTTATTTTAATGCCCTTTTCTTTAAGAACACTTACAACAAATATAATTATACAGCCAGCTGCAACAATGATAAGATCCTGTGCTGTAAGACCAACTGCCTTAACTGTTGCCATGGATATCTGTGACAAATGTGCTTTAGTCACTGTATCTAAAAGCATGACATTAGCTGCATGAAGATCCGGCGCCATATCAAAGTAAAAACCTATATTAACAAGTATAAATGTTCTTATGATACAGAACACCTGATACCACCAGCTTTTAGGGTTAATGTGTAAGCTCTCATGTATCCTTGCATACACTGGTGCAAGCATGCCGCTTGCTGCTATGATAACACCATTATACATGCCATACATTATATATTTCCATGCTGCCCCATGCCATATACCTACTATAAAAAACACAAGCAGATTGGCAAGACTCACTGGCAGAAGCTTTCCAACATTATTTCCAAATGTTTTCTTACACCATTTGCCGAACTTATTCATACATCTTGATAAGGAAAATGGATAGAATATATAATCCTTCATCCATGTACCAAGTGTTATATGCCATCTTCTCCAGAATTCACTTATAGAACGCGAAAAATATGGCTGTCTGAAATTCTCATCCATGGTGATGCCAAACATCTGTGCAATACCAATTGTAATATCAATACCACCTGAGAAATCCGCATACAGCTGGATACTGTAAAGAATCACACCAAAAACGTTAATCCAACCCCCATAATTCCAGTAGTTGTTAAATATAAGCGTTACTGCTGCATTTACCCTGTCAGCAAGCACCATCTTCTTAAGCATGCCCCATAGTATTCTCTGTAAACCAAACTGTATATTTTTAAGGTCGTAGGCATGTCCCTCATACAGCTGCTCCCCAAGCCTTTCATATCGGCCGATAGGTCCCTGAAGAAGCTGAGGGAAAAACGATACAAACAACGCATACTTAAAGAAATTCTTCTGTGGCTCATGCTTTCCCCTGTATACATCAACAACATAACTTACTGACTGGAATGTATAAAACGATATACCAAGCGGAAGTGTAAGCTTAAGAACACTTAATCTTCCTGAACTTCCAAATGCAGATAATATCCCGTTGATATTACCTATCATAAAGTTAGTGTACTTACATACTGCAAGCACTCCGAACGAAAGAAGGATCACACATAGCACGACCTTCTTTTTTTTGTTAGTTATATCCTTCTTAAATGCTTTCTTTGTCTCTCTGTCTGCATCCTTATCCGGCTTTTCACTATTAAGCTTTCCAAGTAATATTCCACCTGTATATGTAACAGCTGTAGTCAGTATCATCATCCATACTGTTGTAACATGATATGAAAAATAATACATGTAGCTTAATATAAGCAGCCATACCCATCGCACCTTTTTGGGGATGATATAATATACAACCAGCGCCATAAGCGCAAACAGAAAGAATTCAAATGTTGTAAAAGACATACTGCTCTCCATTCTTTATATCATAGGAAACCAATCTAATATGACTTCCATTCAAGTCCTGTGGCATCCTCATAATCCTGTACCATAGAGTTATACATACTCTCATATGAATCATAAAAATATCTGCTCTCATCCAGCGTTCCCTGTGCATCCTCGTAAAGAACCTCCGAAAGAAGCTCCGAATAGCTTTCTGCAAGTTCTCCATACATATGACCTTCTGCATCCACATATGCAGAATCATCTCTTGGAAGTACTGACATAAGTGCCTTATTAAAATCATAATAGGCTATTCCATAGCTGTCAAAAAGCGCTTTAAGCTTCGTAACCGCCTTATCAACCTCTGCATCCCTGAATGCATCTGGTGTTATAGGCGATTCTACACATACTATCTGTATGTTGTTTTCCCTGCAATACTCAACAAGCTGCTCAAACTGTGCTATAACAGTCTTATCAAGCTCCTTGTTGGCATTTCTTTTCATCGTCTGTGTATATTCAGGATTTCCCGGAACTTCATTTATCCTGTATCTGTAGCAGAAGCCCTTTCCCATATAAGGTCCACCTGCTGTAGCAAAATATCCATCTGTATCAAGTCCTGCTGACATATCGTAGTTTTTATATTCATCAGTTTTCTTTAACTCAACATTTGTCTTTGCCTTATTCAAAGTGCATTTCCATGTAAGCCTTCTTGAAAATACATTTCTTATATCCAGATAAGACTTGTTCTTCCACAGATATTCTGCTTTAATCTGCGGATCCTTTATCTGCTGATATATAAACGACCTTGAAAAATGATTCTGTGATTGTCCATTCATCCAGTAATAATAGTCAACATCTATAACTATTTTTTTAACGTCATTATCCTTGCATACAGACTTTAAAACATAATACATATCATCAACCGTTTCACCAGGGATACCCATATTAAATGAATTCACTCTCAGCTTTTCGTCTATATAACTTGTATCTATACTACATCTTGTATGGGATGCTCCAAGAATTATTGTATCATATCCACTATCTGTTTCCGCATTTTCAGCCTTAACCTGGTTAAATATGAACCTTATATATCCACTTTCTGCAAACAGATAGTCACATACACATATAACTGCCGCAAGTACACATATAAATATTACGCATCTAATGTGTGGCCATAACTTTTTCATACCACGCCTCGTTTCTTTTATTTGTTAGTTTTACATTCATTACAAAGCATTACAGCTGATTATATCATTGTCAGGCATATTAATTGTTAACAATATGTTAACTCTTTTTGAATTTCCTGCGAAATACTCTAGCAAACATAAAATAAAAGCTGAATCTTTAACCATCGTTTTTAAGAATCAGCTTTTATTATTAATTACTTATATTTTATGTTACCACTGAAGCCTCTAAAGCATTTTACTGAACAGAAGCAGCTGTTAATCCTTTGGTTGTTTCTGTTGTAGCTCCTGTTGTTGTTTCTGCTGCACCTGTTGTTCCTGATGTAGTACCTGTTGTTGTACCAGTTGTTGTATTGTCCTTGTCTGGTGCAGTAGTTTCAGGCTCTCCTTTTTTCTTTTCAACCCTGATTGTTATATCCTTCGTTTTAGTGTCACCCGACTTATATGTTGTAGCAAATGCAACATTCATATCACATGCACCATTAATTCCTGGGATATTTGCTGTACTTGTGTACTGCCATATATTATATCCAAAGTCAAGATCTGGAACTTCATCACCATCTTCATACAATCTGTTACTTGGACTGTTATAATACTTATAGAAATACCATGCAAGCCATACATTATACTTTGATGTAAGTTTGTTTGTGTGAACCTTATTTACCCAGTCATTCTTACTCATATATATCATAGGCTGGTATCCATGGCTCTTTACTGTATCGCAGAACGCTTCACATATGCTTGTAAGCTCATCTTTGTTAAGTCTGTCACATGTTCTGTAGCCGCTTGATGTCTCCCAGTCGAAGGCTACAGGATATGTTATGTTATAGTCCTTTATAAGATTAAGAGTATATGATGCCTCTTCATATGCCTCCTGGACACTTAATGCCTGTGAGAAGAAGTATACTCCTACCTTGATGCCATTAGCTGTTGCCTGTTCTATATTGTATCTGAAATAATTGTCCTCATACAGATTACCATCATCACCTATAGATCTTCCGGCTACCTTAATCATGGCAAACTTATAACCAGCATCTGCAACAGCACCCCAGTCAATGCCGCCAGCATCGTTCTGCCAGTGTGACACATCAATTCCGTTGACTGTTTCTGTTACTGTCATACCTGGTGCTTCATATTCATAATGAACCTTGTAGTTTCCTGCATTCTCAAGTGTAACCTTTATATCCTCAGGATTACCACCATAATTCTTAACCTCATCACCTGTCATCGAAGCAACCACATTACCCGCTTCATCTGTTATAGTAAATCCAATAGGTGCTGATGAATTATAAAGATCATCAATCCTTACACCTGCAAGTGGTGCATATTCCTCACCTTCTGTAACTGTTTTATCAACATTATCAACTATAATATCATAATTCTTTTCTGGTTCATTTACCTTACTGTTACCAGAATCTGGTTCATCAACATCTACATCAGCTCCTATTTCAGTTGTTGAATCATCTTCTATAATCTTATCTGCAAGGTCCTCTTCTGGTATAAGCTCAACCGGCTTATCCGCGCTTATGACTATTTTCTTACCATCATATTCAAACTCAAGTGATGAATCTGTTTCTATCACATCTGTTTCTGTTTCCTCTTCCGCCTCAGTCTGTGCTGTAGTTTCCTCTGTAACTTCTTCAACTGTAGCCATAACTATAGTCTGCATAGTTTCTTCCTGTGCCGTTTCTACACCAGCCACTGTATCAGCCTTTGAGTGATTTCCAAGCACTACTGCAACAACGATACCTGTAACTGCCACTGCACATACCGCCCCTGCTGCTGACAGGCAGACAACCTTATGAAGTGAAACGAATTCTTTTAGTTTGTTTAATAGTTCTTTTGCTTTATTCACTTTTCATTCCTCTTTTTCGTATTCTGTATATAATGTCTATCAAGCATCATCCACAGCCTTATATCATATTATAACGATTCCAGGGTCAAAAGATATTCTACACATGATATTCACCATATACACCTCTAGTTTACAATTAACATATTTTAGCACATGCACTTACACTTTTCAATCAGTGTTTAATTAATTATTGCAATTGTAACATTAAGATATGCGGCAAATGTGACCCATAACAGATATGGAACCATAAGCCATGCTGCGGCCCTGTTAACATGAAAGAAACGCCATATTGTAAATATTATAAGCACCCACAAAAGCATCAGCCATATAAAAGCCAGCCATAATGCTTTAAACTTAAAAAATATTACAGACCAGCCTATATTCACAAAAAGCTGTACTCCATATAATACAAGAGCTTCTGTCCTTTCATCATCCCTTGTTTCACACACTATATATGAGGCTATCCCCATAAGTACAAAAAGTATTGTCCATACAACAGGAAAAAGCTGACCTGGTGGCGAGAGTATGGGCTTATGAAGATTTTTATACATCTCCATTGAATTCCCAGTAAGAAGCCAGGATATAACACCTGCTCCCAGACTCACAACCAACGCCAGTATCAGCCTTTTCCAATTAATTCCTTTATTTGCTGTCATAAACCTTCTCCAATCTGCTGCATATGCTTTTATACATAGCTGCATTTATAATCTAGGATATAGTTTATGTAAAGATATAATGATTATTCATAAATACATACAAAACCATTGTCAACATATATTCTGTCTTACTATTCTTTTACAGACGTTCTTCTGCCTTATCAAGTGCCGCTGCCACAACAGCATCCATATCATAATACTTATATTCGCCAAGTCTTCCGCCAAATATAACTCCATCCAGTTCTTCTGCAAGTTTCTTATATTCAGCATAAAGCAAACTGTTCTTCTCATCATTGACAGGATAATAAGGGTCATCCCCCGGCTTCCATTCAGAACTGTACTCCCTGCTTATAACTGTTTTAGGCAGCTCATTGCCATTCTCATCCTTACCGAACTCAAACCATTTGTGTTCTATTATTCTTGTATAAGGACTCTTTTCATCAGTATAATTAACCGCTGCATTGCCCTGGTAGTTAGGCATATCCAGCACTTCTGTTTCAAAACGTACACTTCTGTACTCAAGTGTCCCAAGCTTATAGCCAAAATATTCATCTATCGGTCCTGTATACACAACATTTGATGCAAGCTTATCCAGCTCTTCTTTTTCTTTAAGATAATCTGTGGACAGTCTTACCTCTATTCCATCAAGCATATTTTCAACCATTCTTGTATATCCACCTATTGGAATACCCTGATAAAGTGCATTAAAATAATTATTATCAAATGTAAATCTAACTGGAAGTCTTTTTATAATAAATGCAGGAAGCTCTGTGCAAGGTCTTCCCCACTGCTTCATTGTATAGCCCTTTATAAGCTTCTCATATATATCTGTTCCAACAAGGCTTATTGCCTGTTCTTCAAGATTGTGCGGCTTACTTATGCCTGCTGCCTGTTTCTGTTTTTCTATCATCTTACGTGCTTCATCTGGTGTAACAACACCCCACATTTTATTAAATGTATACATGTTAAATGGAAGTGAATATAGCTCACCATTATAATTAGCCACAGGTGAATTCGTGAATCTGTTGAATTCTGTGAATCTGTTAAGATATTCCCATACCCTTTTATTATTAGTGTGGAATATATGGGCTCCATACCTATGTACATTTATTCCTTCTATCTTTTCTGTATATACGTTACCTGCTATGTGATCTCTTTTATCTACTACAAGTACTTTTTTTCCGGCATCTGCTGCCTGTCTTGCAAATACTGCGCCGTACAGACCGGCACCAACTATTAAATAATCATACATAACCTCGCTCCTTTCTCATGTTTGGGCGGGTCAGAAGGTTAAAAGCCTTTTCGTGCGAGCACGAACGGCTTTTCACTTTCTGACCCTGGCATCGTCATAGTAATGTTTAAAGTAGACGCGGTAGAATATTGCCCAGGTATCGTTAAAAGCTCTTATACAATCTTTTATTCCAATCCTGTTTGAGTCTTTTTCTCTTACGAAAACTACTTCTACCGGCATCTGTGCTATCTTAAAGCCTCTTCTGTGAACTGCAACAAGAAGCTCTATGTCATACGCAAAGCCGGATGTCCTTATAAGATGCCCTACTGGTTTTATAGCCTCTGCCTTAAACACCTTAAGTCCCGTCTGTGTATCCTTGACATTCAGATGGAACAGTAAAAGAAGCATTATATAATAGCACATGCTTATGACTTTTCTTTTAAATGGATATTTAAGCTTTGAATCCTTATGGAACTTGCAGCCTATAACCACATCCACATTGTCGGTAAGCATCTTGTTAAGATATCCTTCAAGCTGTGATGGGTTAAGCTCTAAATCCGCATCTACGAATGCTATATATTTTCCGTTTGCCTGCGATACTCCTGCTATTATTGCATTACCCTTTCCCCTGTTTTTATCAGAGGTCACCAGTCTTACTCTCTTATCCTCTTTCTGTGCCCTTATAATCTCAGACTTTGTGTTATCCTTACTTCCATCATTAACTGCAACTATCTCTATATCTTTTACAAACGAGGAAACTATATCCAAAGTTTTCATTATACTTGAATATATAAGTTTTTCTTCGTTGTATGCCGGCATAATAACAGACAGCATTCCGTCAAGTTCAATCATATACTTCCCCCTATAAACAATACTGATAATTGTACACTAATATATATATTGTATCAACCATAGTTTATCACGCAGGTATAATGTAAGCAGCAAAAGATATTTTATATTTTCTGCCATATCATACTTATATATCACAGATATTAAAAAAAACAGACCTCTGTATTAATCTACTTAGAGGTCTGTCTTTAATCACCTATACAGCCTGTGGTATGAAATATTATTTTCTTCTACATGCTGTATATTAACTTAATGCCGGCAACGGGAATCGAACCCGTATGGGAGTATAAGTCCCGCAGGATTTTAAGTCCTGTGCGTCTGCCAGTTCCGCCACACCGGCTCTTTGGTATATTTTAATACA